>CETG01191333.1_pt1 | contig 29564 bp, 33 predicted proteins | sample 361471 | NCBI WGS metagenome assembly CETG01 (sample SAMEA2622696, study PRJEB7988) | marine metagenome | isolation source: saline water (ENVO:00002010), including | reverse complement strand
CAGATCAGAGCACTAGAAAGGTCTTCACCAACAAAGCAGTTCTCAAATAATCTAATGCAAACAGGTCATTGAACAGGCCAAATTGAACGTATTTTTTTTAATAAGTCCATAGCTTCTTTTCTCCTCAAGCCAGGATCTTCTCGTTTCAGAAGGAATGTGACATGACCAAGTTTTCTACCAGGCTTCTCTTCTGACTTTCCATACCAATGGAGATTCGCACCATCAATATTTCTTATTTCGGTAAGTCTCGTTTCTAAAGAAGAATTTGAATCCTTTGACAATCCCAATAAATTAATCATTAAACTGCCAGGAACAATCAACTTTGGAGAAGTTAAAGGAAATCCTGAAACAATACAAACCTGTTGATCAAATTGGCTACTTGTACAAGCTTCTATTGAATAATGAGCAGAATTATGAGTTCTAGGAGCTATTTCATTAACAAGAAGTCCACAAGATCCATAAAAAAACTCTATCGCTAAAACTCCGCAATAATCTAATTCTGTCATCAAAGAAGCGGCAATATTGTAAGCCATAACTTCTACTGGATGAGGAACCACCGCAGGGGCTAATACCCAATCACAAACTTGATTAAATTGATTAGTTTCTACAAGAGGAAAAACTCGAAACTGACCTTTTAAATCTCTACTTGCAACTAAAGAATACTCTTTCTCATAATTAATCCATTTTTCAATAAACCATAAATTCTGATCTACTGATTTCATGAAGTTATTTAATTCACGAAAATCTCGAATTACTCTTGTACCTTTACCGTCATAGCCGCCCCTAGAAGCCTTAGCCATTAAAGGAAATTGCCAATTATCAGGCAATTTATTCTCATGTAAATCTATAGAAGACAAACGCATCCATTGTGGTCCGGGTATTTCAAGTTTATTAAGAAGTATTCTTTGAGAAATTTTATCAATCAAAGGTTTTAGTGAATCTAATCTTGGAATAAATTGAACACCCTCGTTTTGTAGATCAGTCAATCCATCAACATCAATCCATTCATTTTCAAAAGTTATACTGCTACAACAATTAGCCATTATCCTAGTGGAATTGATGTCATTTTCACTGGCTAAAATAAGCTTACTCGCATAAGTAGTTGCAGGATCATCTTCAGAATTTGTCTGCACAGCTATATCAATATTTCTTTGTTTTGCAGCTTCTCCTAACATTTGAGCTAGCTGTCCACCGCCTACAACTCCAATCATGTCGGAAATATTTTTGTTGAATAAGGTTCTGCACTCATCATCTTCAGCCACAATGAAGCAGTAGATAAAAATTTTACCAATTTAAACTCATCTTTGCCATATTTACTTTCTTAATAGATAAAGACAGGCAAAAATTCATTAAAAGCAATTCTGTAGAACAGCTAAGAGGATTATCAACTTATTTAAATAATTAACCAAAAAGATTCTCAAGATATATAAAATATTGGTAGCAATATAAAGTTTTCTTATTAGCTTGTGAAAATAAATCAGAGAATAATCAATGTTGATCTTACCAATAATCCATATAGAATTATTATTGGCAATGGGATAGCAAGAGATACAGGAAGTGAGCTAATTAAAATAGGTATTAAAAATAATACAAAAATTTTACTTGTAACAAACTCTATTATTAATAAATATTATTCTGAAGAATTGCTTAATTCATTGGCAAAATATAAATTTAAAGTATCAACTATTATAATAAAAGAAGGAGAGGAAAATAAAAATTTAGAAACAATTAAAAAGATTCATAATGCCGCATTTAATGCAAAGTTAGAAAGAGGATCCCTTCTTATTGCTCTAGGAGGAGGTGTTGTTGGAGATATCGCAGGTTTTGCAGCTGCGACTTGGTTAAGAGGAATTAATTTTATTCAAATACCAACAACATTACTTGCAATGGTAGATGCCTCAATAGGTGGGAAAACAGGAGTAAATCATCCAGGTGGTAAAAACTTAATTGGAGCATTTCATCAACCTAAATTAGTTCTAATTGATCCAAATACTCTTTTAACTCTTCCTAAAAGAGAATTCCAAGCCGGCATGGCAGAAGTAATTAAATATTCAATTATTGGAGATTATTCATTATTCAAGATTTTGGAGGATGCCTTAGCAATAGATAGTTTAGACAACTTAGGGATAGATCTTGTAGAGGAAATTATTGAACGCTCAGCTGCTACAAAAGCTAAAATAGTAATCTCAGATGAAAGAGAAAGTGGAATTAGAGCTACTCTTAACTATGGACATACATTTGGGCATGTTGTAGAAAACCTAAGTGGATATGGAAAGTTTTTACATGGAGAAGCTGTTGCTATAGGAATGATTGCAGTTGGAGAATTAGCTGTACTAAAACGCAAGTGGAACAAAATAGATTCTGCTAGACAAAAGGAGTTAATTATAAAAGCTGGTCTTCCATATCAAATGCCAGACTTAGCAATTGAAAAAGTTTTATTAACTTTAGAAGGAGACAAAAAAGTAAAAGATGGAAAAATAAGATTTGTTCTTCCTAAGGAAATCGGGAACGTCGAAATATGTGATGATGTCAGTAAAGATGAAATTATACAATGTCTAAATAATCTTAATTAATCGGTTCATTCAGAAACAAAGTATCTATATCAATTTCTGAAGAAGAAGATCTACTATCATTTTTAATTTCATATGCATTCCAATAAAAACCACCTAAACCATAAGGATCTACCAATCTCAGAAGATTCTCTCTTTTCTCTAAAGCAAGTGATATTTTATTAGAGGGTATTTCCTTTAAGGAATTAATTACCTTAGAAAGACCTAAAGATAATAGAGCTTGCCCTTGCTTGACTCTTCCAATAGATTTAAATCCATATTTTTCCGCAAAGAAATTCAATGTTTCCAAACATAAATGAGCAGTAAGATCCCAACATCCTGGTTCACTAAGTATATTCGTACTCATTAATTGATCTTTATAAGCCGAAAGTGTACCTGACGATCTAATTGCTTTATAATATGAATTAGACTCTAGACAGTAGTCTATAACTAACAAAAGGCCATTTGATAAAATACTTGAACAATTTCTAAACCAATCGTCTAATCCAAGATGCCACTCAGTAGTCCATCCGTCAGACACTCCAATTGGAGGTATAAATAAACCAAGGGATTTACTTGTTTCTGCTAAGGAAGTAATTAGTTCATCTGATAATGGTAGATCTACAAAAGTTAATAAAGATGAATTATTCTTTTTAGTAATAGAAACACCTTGTCGACATAAAGATTGATTCCTATATATAATTCTTTCTACAGGTAAGGCATCAAGTAATTCATGCGCTAATACAATTCCTAAACCAGGATTTATTTGTAATTCTTCAATAGTCATCCAAGAAATTGGTACACAATCAATTGATTGCAGTTTAATTCTCTGTCTATCAATCATTCCTTTATTTGGCTCTACTAAAACTAGTCTTAATCTTTTGCAGATTTGTGGTGAAATCCTATAAATAGAGGTAATCAAATCTCTAGATAAATCTCCCTCACCTGGGCCAATATCAATTAAAGATAAGGACTGATTGTCTAAAGATGTTTTCTCTAATTGATTAAACCAATCAACTAACTGAATGGCCAATAACTCAGCGAAATCAGGTCCTAAAGATGGTGACGTTACAAAATCACCTTTTCTACCTATTTGCAAACGCCCAGTAGCATAGGCTCCATAGTCGGGATCATTTAAAGCCCAATCCATGAATTGACAGAAACTAATACTTCCTCCAGCATCCTCAATTCGCTTTCCCAACCAATTTGGACAAATCGAAACTGAACTATCCATTCTGGAGAAAAATTTTGTTTAAAATAAGAATATGAGAACACAACACAAGATAAAAGCTTTTTCAGCAATATTTTCTTTTCTTATTTCTATAATTTTTGCTTTTCCAGTTTTTGCCGCAGACAATCCAGAACTATTGCCCAAAGAACAAACTCCTATTATTGATCTTGCAAGAACTCTTAATGATCAACAAAGAAGTGATCTTGAGAAATCTCTCAATGAATATGAACTAAATACAGGTTGGAAAATCCGTTATCTATCTCAATATGAAAAAACTCCTGGTATAGCTGTCAAGAAATTCTGGAATCTAGATGAGACCAGCCTGCTAGTAGTTGCAGACCCAAGAGGTGGGAATTTATTAAATTTCAATGTTGGCGACGCTTACTTTGCTCTTATGCCAAGAATTTTTTGGGTGGAACTCCAAACAAGATTTGGTAACCAATTTTATGTCAGAGATCATGGTGAAGATGGAGCTGTCCTTGATGCAATTTCAGCTGTAAAAACTTGTCTTGATCGAGGCGGATGCGAAGTAGTTCCTGGTCTACCTAAAGAACAATGGTACTTAACCCTTGCAACTTCATTATTAGGAGGATTAATAGCTGGTTTTGCAGCTGCTCCAAGAAAAGAAAATAAAATCATTGCATGGTCGTGGCTTTTTCTACTTTCTCCATTATGGATTATTCTTTTTGGCGTTTTTGGACTGGCCCCAGTAATAACTAGAACAAACGAAATTCTTCCTCTTCTAAGAAATATCGTAGGTTTCATAGGCACATCGACCATAGGTTATTTAATTGCTCAAAGATCAATCCCAGACAAAAGAAATTCAGAATCAAATTGAAAAATTTAATCTCAACTTAAAACTATTAATTGAATAAATTCTCTTGAAATGCCAAAGAAAAGTCTTCTCGATACCATCTGTGAGAAGCATGACTAAGTTTATTTTCATTAAATTCAACCCAAGAAAAATGACGCAAAGCCTCTCCAGAAGAGTCATTTCCCTCCCTTGGGACACATGCCGCATTTAGATATGAGGTGCCCCACAAATCCTGAACAAATGTAATTCTTCTTCCACACCCCCTTTTCAAAATATGATGGGTATGACCGAAAACAACTAGGTCTGGGGATTTTATTTTACGTATCACATCAATTGCTATTGAAAGATCTTTATCTCCCCAATCAATTGCGGGCAATCTCCAGTCTCTCCCACAAGGACTAAATGCTTCTGAACCTAGTCCTACTGGCCCAGAATGAGCCAATATGATAAAAGGCAATTTTTGAGATATATCACTAGAAGCATTAACCATTAGATCTACAGACTGCTGAAGACTTATAGGACCAAAAACAGAACTAACCTCTTTGGAAATATAAAAACCTCCTCCAGGACTACATGGTCTTGCTCCAAGTAATGAAAAAGAAGGATTTATCCACTCCTTAAATTTCCAAGAGAAATCAAGGTCTCCCAAAACATTTAATTGTGTTTTCAATAAGTCACCACAACCATCATGCCCATGATCGTGATTACCCAGGATGACAGCAACAGGGAATGGAAGCTTTTTTATTTTTTTAACTAATGAGATATTACCTTCACCTAAATCGCCAACAAACAAGACTCCATCAGGATTTAAATCCAATAATAATTCTTCATCAAAGGCACTCCATGCCCCATGAAGATCTCCAGCAATGGCGAGATTAAAACTTGACAGACTCAAAAGAGAAACAACCTCTATAATGCCTTAATTGCTTTAGAAGAAAACTGATTACCGCCTACAAGACGGTTTTGCCGGTTCCCCGAAACAGGGAAGAAATAGTAGAAGATATTGCCGTGCTATGCAAACAGCGCAATGCCGTAATACTTGCTCACTATTACCAAGAACCTCATATTCAAGATATAGCTGACTTTATTGGGGACTCGCTAGAGTTATCTAGAAAGGCTGCAAATACAAAAGCAGATGTGATTGTATTTTGCGGAGTTCATTTTATGGGTGAGACCGCAAAAATTCTTTGTCCTAATAAAAAAGTTCTTATACCTGATATAGATGCTGGATGCAGTTTGTCCGATGATTGTCCAGCGGAAGAATTCAGGAATTTTCGAGAAAAACATCCAAATCATTTTGTCGTAAGTTATATAAATTGCTCAGCTGAAGTCAAAGCACAAAGTGACTTAATTTGTACAAGTAGCAACGCTGTAGACCTTATAAATCAACTTCCACACAACAAGCCAATATTATTTGCACCAGACCAAAATCTAGGTCGTTGGGTTCAGCATAAAAGTGGCAGGAAGCTCACATTATGGCCAGGAAGATGTTCAGTACATGAATCCTTCAGTGAAGAAGCCTTAATAAAACTAAAAATGAAATTCAAAGATGCCGATATCATTGCGCACCCAGAATGCCAACAAAATATTCTGGAATTTGCAGACTTTATTGGTTCAACAAGCAAGCTTTTGAAATACACAAAAGAAAGCAAGAAAGAGACATTTATTGTAATAACAGAACCTGGGATAATTCATCAAATGAAATTATCTGATCCGACAAAAAATTATATAGATGTCCCTGGAATTGACGGTTGTAGCTGTAATGAATGTCCATACATGAGAATGAATACATTAGAGAAAGTATTAGATTGTTTAAAACATATGAAACCAGAAATAACACTAGATAAGAAGATTTTACAAAAAGCAATTAACCCTATAAATAAAATGCTTGAAATGAGTAAATGACTAACATAAATCACCAAAATGCTAACTCTTAAGAATTATATTTTAATTTCAAAGAATTTATCAATTATCTTTTCTTTAATGTTATTCCTAATATTAATGACGGAATAAAAAAATATAACATGATATCATTGATTGTTTAAAAGTCTTTATATTCATAGAATTAATGGATTACAAATGTAAAAGTCTATTTATTGTGGTGTTAGGAGGAAGAACTAAAAAAAGTCATATAGAGCTTCATGATGTTCGTTGGGTAGTTGGAATAGATATTGAAGAAACATATGAACAATTAAGAAAAGAATGGTTTGGAGATCAAAAAGGTTTACATATAGATAGTTATATTAAGATAAAATATATCGATGGTTATCTAATAAATCTTATCCCAAAAAACCAAATCAATAATTCGTTAGCTACGTTAAAATCAAATCCAGAGCATAATTTATTATGGTTTGTGAATATAGGTGGGTATAGTCCTAAACTAATGTCAGAACAACACCAATTCGGATTAATTGCAGCAAAAAACTATAGAGAAGCAAAGAAAAAAGCTAAGGATAATTGGCTGATTAATTCTTTAAAGAAGCATTCAGATGACATTTCAAAAATTCATCTAATTGAAGACATTGATGATTGCGTTTCAATAGAAGTGGTAAATGGATATCAAGTTGATCTTGTTCCAGATAAATATAATAGAAATCAATTATTTATTCCTGATTGGTATGGTTTCAAAAGGATTGACAAGTCTTAATTTTCAATATTTCAAGGCATGTATAAGATTTGAAGTATTTGGCAAGTAAGAAGATTTATTCATTGATTGAGAAATCTTCCTTACCAATTCCGTCTCAGCTACGACATATTGAGTATCTTTAAGAGTTCCCAAATCTTGACTAGTAAGTCTTAATGCATCTGATCTAGAAATAAAAGCTTCTATATCTGGTTTTAAACCATTTTTATTTATATCAATTCCTTTTGGAGTTAGGTACTTAGCGACAGTAACTGTCAACCCAGAGCCATCTGAAAGTGATCTAACTGACTGGACCAATCCTTTCCCAAAAGTTGTCTTACCAACAAGAAAGCCTCTACCATTATCTCTTATAGCTCCGGATAAGATTTCACTCGCACTAGCAGATCCTTCATTAACTAATACAGCTATAGGTTTATTTGTTAAAGAGGTTCCGTTTGCCAAACGAACATCATTAATACCATCTCTTGTCTGAGTACTAACAATAATTCCATTATGTATCAATAACCTAGCAATCTCAATACTTGATTCTAATAAACCTCCTGGATTACCTCTTAAATCCAATACATATCCCAAAGTATTTTGAGACTCCAAACTTCTTATTGAATTAGTCATTTCTTTTGCTGCATTTGCATTAAATTGCTTTAAACGTATATAGCCAATGTTTATTCCGTTTTGAGTTTTATTCACGAAGCTTTTTACTGTATTAATTTCAATTCTTTCTCTAATAAGTCTGAATTTAATTAATCTTGAATTTCTTAGTACTCCTAAAGTGACGGAAGTTCCTCTTTCACCTCTAATAAGTTTAACTGCTTTCTCAATGCTCAATCCTTTGGTTTTATTACCGTCTATAGAAACAATGACATCCTTAGGCTTAATACCAGCTTTAAAAGCAGGAGTGCCTTCAATTGGTGAAACAACAACAAGATTATCTGTTTCCTTATCCAAAGAAATTTGAATGCCAACTCCCATTAATTGGCCAGAGGTATCTATTCTCATTTCTTTGAATTCACTAGGATTTAAAAACCTTGTATAGGGATCATTGAGTTTAGATAGCATATCTTTTATAGCAATATAAGAATCTTGAGAGTTACTATATTTAGCTGATAATAACTTCTTTCTAAGTAGTATCCATTTCTTAGGATTATATGAGCCTGAAGAATCTAAATAATCTCTATAAACTATCTGCCAAACTTCATCAATGATTTCTTTTGAATTTGCCTTAATTAGAGACTTAGTTGTACTTTGCAGTGCAAAAGAAGGTGCAGTAGATATAACTAATATAAATAATATATTAAAAATTCTATTAAAAGAATAACTATGTTTTATATGATTTTTATGGATATTAAAAAATTTCATTTTTACTATTAAAGTAACATTTATTATTCGGGATCAAACCACTTACCATCTTCTTTAATCAACTCAACTAAAGCTTGGACTCCTTCATCTTCGGGAACTCTTCTAATCTCATCTCTATTGCGATATAACGCAATAGTACCTTTACCTTTTCCAACATAACCATAATCTGCATCTGCCATTTCTCCTGGTCCATTAACTATGCAGCCCATTACAGCTATATCAAGTCCAGTTAAATGATTTGTTGCTTCTCTTACTTTAGCCACTACTTCCTCAAGATTAAATAATGTTCTTCCGCAACTAGGGCAACTAATATACTCAACCATTGTTTTCCTTAGTCCTACTGCCTGAAGAATTGAATAACAAACTGGTATCTCTTTTTCAGGAGCTTCTGTAAGAGATACTCGAATTGTGTCACCAATCCCTTCAGATAAAAGTGTCCCTATTCCAGCAGTACTTTTTATTCTTCCATAATCTCCATCCCCAGCTTCTGTAACCCCTAAATGAAGAGGATAATTAAAGCCTTCTTTATCCATTGTATCTGCCATCATTCGATAGGCCGCAAGCATAACTGGAGGCCTTGAAGCTTTCATTGAAATAACAATATTATGAAAATCTAATGAATGGCAAATTCGGACAAATTCCATTGCAGATTCAACCATCCCTAAAGGAGTATCCCCATAAGCAAATAACATTCTTTCTGCTAAAGATCCATGATTTACTCCAATTCTAAGAGCCTTATTTTGCTCTTTCAATGTATTTACAATAGGTTCGAATTTCTGGATTATTTTATCTTTAATTGCTTGAATTTCCTCTTTAGAAAATTCAGTTCTATTAGGGTTTGGCTTCTCAAAAACAAAAAGTCCAGGATTTATTCGTACTTTATCTACATGCTTTGCTACTTCTAAAGCAATTTTCATTCCATTGTGATGGACATCCGCAACCAAAGGAACCGATTGATAAGTATCTAAAAGTTTTTGTTTAATCTCTCCTACAGCTTTTGCACTTGCAAGAGTTGGCACAGTAACCCTTACCAATTCACAACCAATCTCATGAAGTCTCCGAATAGCAGCTGTAGAACCCTCTATATCCATAGTGTCTTCATTAATCATGGACTGGACACGCACAGGGTGCTCACTTCCCATAGCGATATCTCCAACCATTACTGTTCGAGTCTTCCTACGAACAATTTGTGTGCTATATCGCCTAGATAGAGAAGGTTCAGTTAAATTTTGGCTGGCTGTGGCTGTCATAACTAACTACTCCTAAATTGCGGAGAAGATTCTTCCGAATTTAAATTAATTTTTTGAAGTTCCTGTTTCACCTTTATAAAATCCAAACGAGTTAAGGAAATTGGACGACCATCTTCTTTAGATGGATTTCTAAGAAGATAGGAAGGATGAAAAACAGGCATCACTAATCTTCCCTCCCAATTCTGCCATGTCCCCCTAAGACTACTAATAGCTCCTCTACTTCCTAAAAGAGCTTCAACTGCTGTAGCACCAAGCAAAATGATAATAAATGGATCAATAAGCTTTATTTGTTGATTTAGCCAAGGGATATGTATTGCAACTTCCTCTTTGGTAGGTCTTCTATTCTTTGGCGGCCTGCATTTAACAACATTGCAAATATAGGCTTGATTTCTAGAATCAATTCCAGAAGATTTAAGTAAATCATCAAGTAATTTCCCTGACCTACCAACAAAAGGTGTCCCTAACAGATCTTCTTCTGATCCGGGTGCTTCTCCTATCAACATGAGTTTCGCTAATGGATTTCCTTTGCCCACGACAACTTTTGAAAGATCGCCTTCAAACCCACATAAATTGCAAAGAACTTTTTCATCCATAATTTAAATAATAAAAATTCCTAGTAAAAATGATTTCTTTAAATCAGAACTGGAACGAAAATTAAAAAATCATTGTCCTCAGGATCGGCTATCCATGCCTCGGCTCCAAAGAAATCTTTTTTGGGTGCTTCAACTATTCTCCCTCCAAGATCTTCTAACTCAAGACACCATTTTTTAATAAGAGATAAAGGTTTTGAGCATGACCCTTTTTGGAAACAAAGACATGCAGCTCTTGCTTTTTGTTGAAAATTGGTTGAATCAGATGGTTTATAAATTTGAATATTTAGCCCATTTGCTATGGGAACTAAATAATGATTTGAACTAATCCCTGGCAAAGTCTCTACTTTATGGACTTTTGCATAAAACTCTGCAAGCTCTTTAGGTCGCTTTGATGCAATGACGAAACTTGAGTTAATCTCAGACATCAAAACTTAAATAATAAATAAAGGTTGTTTAATAGTTAATCAACATCGGGCAGGATGTGATTTCCAGAACAAACTCTAAGGGAAGGACCTTGAAAATTCCTAACTCTTCATTCCTCTCAAATCGCGCTCAGGCTTTAAAGCCATCATTAACACTAGAACTTACAGCCAAGGCAAAAGAACTGAAAAAACAAGGTTTTGACATATGCTCTTTAAGTGCTGGAGAGCCTGACTTCGATACTCCTGATTTCATAATAGAAGCAGCATTAAAAGCTCTTCAAAATGGAATAACTAAGTACGGTCCTGCAGCCGGAGATCCTGAACTTATTAATGCAATTGCAGAGAAACTCAAAAGAGTAAACAATATTGAAGCCTCTAAAGAAAATATTCTTGTGACAAATGGAGGTAAACAGGCTATATATAACCTTTTTCAAGTAATCCTAAATCCTGGAGACGAAGTTTTAATACCAGCACCATATTGGCTTAGCTATCCCCAGATGGCGACTTTGGCAGGTGCAAAACCAATTTTTATCAATTCTTCTCAATCAAAAGGATTTCAACTAGAAATAGATCAATTAGAAGAAAAAGTTTCTGAAAAATCACGTTTATTAATTATTAATTCTCCAAGTAATCCAACTGGCCTAATTCTTAATAAAAATCAAATGGAAGAAATAGCTGATTTTCTCCGTAGACATCCAAATATTCTCCTAATGAGTGATGAGATATATGAATTTCTTTTAGGAGAAGGAGAAGTTCATATTAGTTTTGCATCAATAGCGAAAGACCTAATCAATAGAATATTTACAGTCAATGGTTTTGCAAAAGGTTGGGCTATGACAGGATGGAGAGTTGGTTATCTTGTCGGTCAATCTGAAGTAATAAAAAAAGCCACTGCTTTACAAAGTCAAAGTACAAGCAATGTTTGTAGTTTCGCACAAAAAGGAGCCTTAGCAGCTCTTCAAGGTCCAAAAGAATGTTTAGAGAATATGTCAAGAATATATAAATCTCGAAGATCACTATTAACTCAAGAGCTATCTAAAATAGATTGCGTTTCACTAACTAATCCTCAAGGAGCCTTTTACGCATTTCCAGAAATAAATAAATCTAATTATAGTTCTATCGAATTTTGTAAATTAGCCCTAGAGAAGGTTGGTTTATCTATTATTCCTGGGGCAGCTTTTGGAGATGATAAATGTATAAGAATATCATGTGCCTCCTCAAATGATATAATTTCTGATGGTACTAACCGTTTAAAAAGATTAATCGAGATGCTAAAGAATGAATAGAATTAGAGTTAAGTTAGCCTTTTTTATATCTTCAATATTTGCCGCTAATGTATTTGTATTTAATAGCATAAGCAAATCACAAGAAGTCCTTTATATTGGAGCCATACCAGATCAAAATCCAGAAAAGTTAAATCGACTTTATAAGCTTCTATCAAAAGAGTTAAGTAACAACTTAAATGTTCCTGTTAGATATAAGCAAGTAATTAGTTATCCTGCAGCAGTAAGTTCTTTCAGAACTGGAAGTCTTGATTTGGTTTGGTTTGGAGGCCTTACAGGAGTCCAAGCAAGATTACAAAAAAAAGGTGCTTTAGTTATAGCTCAAAGAGAGGTTGATGCTAACTTTCGTAGTGTTTTTATAGCAAATAAAAAAAGTAATTTACCGTTAATTAAAACGATTTCAGATCTAAGACTTCTTAAAGGAAAAAGACTTACATTTGGTTCTGAAAGCTCTACTTCTGGAAGACTTATGCCTCAATTCTTCTTAGAAAAAGCAGGTTTGAGCATTAAAGATTTTAAAGGTAAGCAATCAGGTTTTAGCGGTAGCCACGATTCAACTATAAGACTTGTTGAAAGTGGAGCTTATGAAGTAGGAGCTTTAAATGAGTTGGTTTGGTTATCACATATTAAAAATTCTAAAGTTAATTTAAATAAAGTAGATGTTATATGGAGAACTCCAACTTATCCCGATTATCACTGGCTTGCTCAAGGAGATATTGATGATAGATTCAGCAAAGGATTCACCTTAAAACTAAAGAAAGTCATACTTGGATTAAATAGAGATAATGAAAATCAAAAGAAAATATTAGATCTTTTTAGTGCAAAAAGATTTATCTCGGCGAGTAATGAAAACTATAAAAGTATTGAATCTATAGGAAGAAAAATCGGAAAGATAAAGTGACTAATATACTTGAATTTAATCAAGTAAGCTTAATAAGTGAAAATTCATATAAGCTTAAAAATATAAGTTTCAAAGTTTACGAAGGAGATAAGATTGCTCTACTGGGTAAAAGTGGATCTGGAAAGACAACTATTATTTCTCTGGCAAATGGATCATTAAAAGCCACATCAGGAGAAATCAGATTTAAAGGGAAAAATATAGCTAATATAAAAAGAAATGAAATCACTAAAATATCAACATTGTGGCAAGATTTAAGACTTTTAGAGGAACTTAATGTCCAGCAAAACATTAATATAGGAGCGCTCGGTAGGAAAAATTTTATTTGGTCTATAAGAAATTTATTTGGAAATATTGAAACTCCTATATGTAATTCCTATCTTCAAGCCGTTGGTTTAGAAGAGTCTTTTTTATCCTCTAAAATAAACCAAATCTCAGGAGGTCAAAAACAAAGAGTTGCAATAGCTCGGCTTCTCAGGCAACAAGCTCAATTAATCCTTGCAGACGAACCTCTAGTAAATCTCGATCCTATTATCGCGAGAAATATTCTTAATTTACTCTTAGATAAATCTACAAACTTCAAAATCAATCTAGCTAAAACAATTATAATTAGTAATCATCAACCAGAATTTATTAATGATTTCTCTAGAGTAATTGGAGTAAATAAGGGTGAGATTGTTTTAGATATGCCAACCACAAATTTCACTGATTTAGAATATAGGTTAATTTACAGTTAATAATGAAATTAAACAATATAACCACTGTTGGAATTACACTTTTTCCAGCTTTAGTTAGTATTCCAATATTCGTAAATTTAGCACTAGATGTTCATCCTGATGGAATTAATACTCTGTTAAATTTCTTCTTAGCCTCTATAAGACCCTCATTAAATCCAATTGTTCTTGAAAGCGCTTGGGATGGATTAAAAATAACAATAGCCACATCATTGATTAGTTGGTTCTTTAGTATTTTAATTGGTTCAATATTAGGAATCTTAAGTTCAAGTATATTTTGGAAGATCCTAGGAAAAAAAGACACTTTAGGTATATTAATTAAAAGAAGTTTAATAATCCCAAGATCTATTCATGAAATAGTCTGGGGTTTATTGCTACTCCAAATTTTTAGCTTGAATCCATTTATTGCAATTATTGCAATTGTAATTCCATACTCGTCTATAACAGCAAGAGTAATAGCGAATCAATTAGATACCTTTGATTACAAATACATAATTCTACTTAATCAAACAGGTTCAAGCTTCTTATCCAATTTTTCGACAAACCTAATAAGACCAGTACTTTCGATTTTGAGAACATATGGAATATATCGACTTGAATGTACCTTCAGGGCTTCAATATTAGCTGGAATGTTTGGACTAGGAGGTATTGGGACAGAACTTCAACTAACAACTCAATCCCTTCGTTTCGAAGAACTCTGGACTTCACTATGGATACTCGGACTTCTCATATTTTTACTAGAAAGAATATCAAATTCAATTGGTTCTAAATCTAGATTTATATCTTTTAATCCTAATAACAAGTTATTTATAAATACTTTAATCATTCTACTATTGATATCGATTTCTATTTTATCATTTGAATCATTTAAGATAAGTTTTAATTCTGCAATTAATTTTCACCCTATTGATTTACCAAATTTAATTGATATTAAAAATGCATTTAATGAATTACCTATATTCAATCTAATTACATCTACTATATTTCTTACCTTCTTATCAGCCTGTTTTGCAATAGGGTTACCGCCTCTTACACTATCATTTTTCAGAAATCCAAATTGGCTAAATATCCAAAGTATTATATGGATGTTTTTTAGACTTATTCCACCGCCTTTAACAGCATTTCTGCTACTTCTCTCTAATAAGCCAAGCGTATATCTTGCAGCTATGGCACTTGGTATTTATAACCTTGGTGTCTTAGGAAGATTATTAAAAGAAAATACCAATAAAAACAAAAATTCGAACTTTGATGCAATTAAAAGAACTGGTGCTTCCAATCAAATATCCTGGATATATGGATACTTAAGTGCAGAAAGTAAAAAATATTTAGCTTTCTCAGCTTATCGTGCAGATGTTATTTTGCGCGAAACCGCTCTAGTTGGAGTTGTCGGAGGCGTAGGACTTGGATGGCAATTACAAGAATCTTTAAGTTCATTTAATTGGGCACAAGTCAGTGTAATAACATTGCTATTTGCAATACTTACTTTAACCGGTGAATATATAAGTGATAAGACTCAAAGATATTGGCTAAGCAGTACATCAAGTTACTTGGAAATTATTTCTCTTAAAAGCTAAAATAGATATTGAAATGAATACAATTCCAAAGCAATTATTAATAGTAGGAGACAGCAATGTCTATGGCTGGGGAGACCTTGAAGGTGGTGGATGGAGTGAAAGGATTAAGCGCCATGTGATGGCAATCCCAAATGCACCTGTTATATATCCCCTAGGGATAAGAGGAGATGGGCTAGAAAAAGTCGCAAAACGTTGGCATCAAGAATGGCAATCAAGAGGAGAATTGAGAAGAAAAACACCCGACGGATTGCTCTTAACAATTGGATTAAACGATACTGCAAGAATAGGTCGACCGGATGGCAGACCTCAACTTTCTCCAGAGGCTTTTAAATATGGTCTAGAAAGACTACTTACAGAAATGAAGAATCACACAGAGGTAATGGTTTTAGGACTAACCGCAGTAAATGAGAATGCTATGCCATTTTCAGGATGTCTTTGGTATTCAAATAAAGCCTGCTCAAAATATGAAAATCAAATTGAAGAAACTTGCATAGAGTTAGACATTCCATTTCTCCCTACTCATAAAAAAATGATCTCTCAACAAAATTATTTGAATTGGATATCAGCAGATGGGATTCATTTAAATTCACTCGGACATCGCTGGGTCTTTGAGAAAGTAATTAATTGGAAATATCTTATGAAATGGATACAACCTTAATTTAAAATCATTGAAAATTATAAGTAATGAGAATCGCAAAAAGGGCCGCAAAGGTAGTTTGTATGAAATTTATTACTTCATTAGTAAGCCAATTAATTCGAGATTGAAAGACTGCGGCTAAAACACTTTCCAATAAAGTTGCAATAAAACCTGATAAAGCAATAATTAAAAATGAAATAATCCCAGAAGTCATCGAAAGAGATGTCATAACAAATGACATCAACAAACATCCTGCAAAACTTGCAAATGTTCCTTCTAAGCTAACCGCTCCTTCAGTACCAGCCAAAACAGGCCGAAATGAAGTAATCAAATATGTTTTTCTTCCCCAGCGTTTTCCAATTTCACTCCCAAAAGTATCCGCTAATTTTGCAGAGAAACTGGCTGCAAAAGCAATTTTCAACAAATTACTTGATCCAATCCCCAGTCCTATCAAGATCGCAATAAAGGCTCCTGTCGCGGCAGATCCCCAAACATTTTCAGGTCCCCTACTCCCATTTCTAGATTCGGAAATACCTAAAGACTTCTTATAGCTAAAACCAATTTTTGTCACCAACGAACCCAATACAAGATAAATAACCACTGCAAACCATCCTTGCCAACCCAAGCATCCCCAAAGGATTGTGCCAAGGGCTCCAGCATGAAACCAGCCTTTAGGAGTCAATATTGGAGAACGATGGCTAATTAAAATCAAAATAAAATTTATAAGAAAGGCAAAAAACCAATCGCTTTGATTAAAAATAGATGAAATCATTTTCTCATAGAAAAATTATTTAGATATCTATTATAATTTGAGAAAAGAATGAGCCTATGACTAACAAAATAAGAACCTAAGCAAGAAATTTCATACGTCTCCATGCAACTAATAATTGAGATGCCGAAATAGCGGCAGTAGAAGTTCTTAAAATATATTCTCCAAAGGAGACTGAGATACAACCTGTTCTTCTCGCTAAACCCAACTCTTCCTTAGACCATCCCCCTTCAGGACCTATTAATATCCAAGTCCCATTAATTTCCTCACCTAAATTGTTTGTCCACAATTGAATTTCAATTGACTCTTTTATTCTCGTAGTGGCTATTGCAACAGCAGATTCAGGTTTGTTATTCATCCAATCTTGTACATCTCTAATAGCTAGTAACTCTGGTATCCAAAGTCTTTCACACTGCTCAACGGACTCCTTTAATATAGTATTCCATCTTTTAGATCGAGATTCATTGTCAGCCTTAAAGACTTGATATTGAGAAGTCAATGGCTGAAATACATCTACACCAATTTCACAACCCATTCGCAGAACCTCGTCAAATCCTTGTTTAGGGACAACAACTGCTAAACAGATTTTCGCTTGCTGAGAAGGAACAGAAATTAAAGGATTATCAACTGTTGTAGTTAATTGCAAAGAATTCGGGTGATTCATTATTGCTGTCCACAAATGACCTGCTCCATCAATAACGTTCAGAGAATCTCCTTTCCGTAAACGTAATACCCTATTTAAATAATGTATCTCATTGTTTTTTAAAGTTATAAAGGAATCAAATCTTCCACTCTCTTTAATTCTGCGATGATCAATTAATAATCGTCTCAGTTCCTTCACGATACTTACACTTTATTTGATGAAAAAATTGAATCTGGATGCTCTTCAACAGGCCAATCGTTATTTTCACCTCCAAAGACAACTTCCGTTAACTCAACAAGATCTTTATCAACCTGACGCAAAGAATTAATCAATATATCAATTGCAATGGCATCACAAGTACCAAGATCTACCCAGCACCTCGCCCATGATCCTTGATATTCCAACTGACCAATATTATGCATCAATGAAGGCAAAGTGGATCGTGCTTCATCATTGTCATAAGTCATCCAACTTAAATCTGCCCCTTCTTCATGAGATTGTAAATTTTCAGCATTAAAACCGCCTAGTCGGCCCATGACATACCAACTATCAAAAATGCCATCTATATAATTTTTTTCTCCTTGACCTGGCACATTCTCGAAATGAATCCATACCCAAAAATTAAAAGGATCAATTTCTCGAAAACGAACTTCCATAATTTTTAAATATCTCTAAATAGCTACTCCTAGATTAATTAGTTATCTAAGAAGAAATACCATTAGTCATGGTTGAAGAATTTTTGATTAAAATAAAATCGTTGCTAATTTAAATGCTTGAATTAAAAGGTATTGAATTCCACCCTGCCACCTCTGAAAAAAAGATTCTGAAAGATGTTAATCTTCGTGCGCATTTTGGATATCCAACAATTATCAAAGGGTCTAGTGGAAGTGGAAAAACAAGCTTAATTGAAATCATCAGTGGTTTAACAACTCAACAAAAAGGAGTTGTGAGCTTGAACAATAAAACCTTGACCCCAAAACAAAGAAAAGGACTAACTGGAGTAGTCTTTCAATTCCCAGAGCGACATTTTTTAGGCTTAACAATCTCTCAGGAACTGCGATTAGGTCATAAACGTTTAGGAACTGAAGAGCAACTCAATGTGCTAGATAAAGTTGGCCTTAAAGACATTGATCTTCGACAACCTCCTGAGAAACTAAGTGGAGGTCAACAGCGTCGTTTAGCTATTGCGGTCCAATTACTCAAAAATCCTGATATTCTTTTACTTGACGAACCAACTGCTGGTCTAGATTGGTCAGTGAGGAAAGAAGTTTTAGGCTTATTGATTAAGTTATCAAAAGAACAATTACTTGTTGTAGTAACACATGAAGAAGAATTATTTAAGCGGCTTCCTGTTACATCATATCTACTAAAAAATGGAAAAATTGAACAAGCAACAACTACATTAAAATAAATTAAAAGGATGGGAGATCATTTAGTTAGAGCCACAGCAGCAAATGGAGGAATTCGTATTGTTGCCGTATTAACAACTGAAACGACAAAAACAGCAAGGAAAAAGCATCAACTTTCTTACTTAACCACTGCAATTCTTGGTAGAGCCATGAGTGCAGGTTTGTTGTTGGCAAGTTCTATGAAAGTTGCTCACGGCAGAGTAACTATAAAAATAAAATCAGATGGTCCTTTAAAAGGATTAACTGTAGATGCTGGAAGAGATGGAACCGTTAGAGGATATGTTGGGAATTCAGACTTAGAACTTGAATTAATTAAAGATATAAATAATGGTTATTCATTTAACTTTACTGCCGCAACAGGTACTGGCTATCTAAATATCTTAAGAGATGAAGGAAAAGGAGAACCATTTAGCAGCACAGTTGAATTAGTTAATGGTGGTATAGGAGAAGACATCGCCTCCTACCTATTACATTCCGAACAAACACCTTCAGCTGTTTTTGTTGGAGAAACAATTAAACATAGTGAATTAATTTGCTGCGGTGGACTTTTAGCTCAAATTTTGCCTAAAGCAGAAATAAACAAAGAACTAATCTCTCTTCTAGAACAGAAATGTCAAAATATCTCATCATTTAGCCATAAGCTTGAATCTTGTCAAAATAATTTAATGAGGCTAATAGAAAATATTTTTCCGGATTTAGATGATTGTGAAAGTACTAACTTAAATAGTTTCCAAAATATTAAATTCAGTTGCAGGTGTTCTAGGAAGAGAAGTATATCTGCTCTGAAATTACTAGGTTCTAAAGAATTACAAAACATGCTTGAGCAAGACGAGAAAGCAGAATTGACCTGTCAATTCTGCAAAAATATTTATACTATAAATAAAGAAGAATTACGATTACTTATCAACTCAATCTAGAAAATTAATTAAATATTATTTTATTCAAGGAAAAGTATCCCTAGGAAAAGTAGAAACAAAGCTGGCAAAGCTTCAACCTTTTGAGCGGATAAATAATATAAGTCAGCAGAATTAAGTCCTGTTTCTACAGTTATAAGTCCGCCAATAATTAAACCAAATGACAGCAAAACCACACTCCATCCTAATGATGGCAATGGTTTCCGCCCTCTTTTAATCTGGCTAACAAACAATGAAATAGTTGTAACGGAAAGAATCAAATCGTTACTCTGGTCTGGAGAAATTAAAAGTAAAACAAAAGCTAAGATCCCTATAGAGATTCTTATTGTCAAACCTTGCCCTGTAGGAAGACTAAAAATTGGAAAAATACTTTTAGAAGAATTGTTGGATTCTTTATTATTTTCTCCCTTTAATCTTGTCAACAAGGAAGTTCCAAAACCTCCTATTGATTGATTAGTTAGTTTTTCTCTTTCAGAAGCATTAATTGCCTCATTACTAATATTTCCTTTCTGTCTTTCTTTGAGACTTACCATTAGCAAGCTGTCATAAGCAGACTCAATCTTTGCTTTCCGAATCAAATCATCACCTGCTTCAATAATTTTATATTCTTTGGCACTCTTTATTTCGTCATAACTTGCACCTGGATCTAAACCAAGCAAAATATATGGATCTTGAGATCCTGAATTAGAAGTTGACCCATTTTCTTCATCCATCAATGATTTAGATTTTTAGAAACTCTAATAGAAAATTATAAATCTTTCACCATCAAAGAGTAATTGGATCTACTCCACTTACGACTGGAGCGACTGTACTCAATTCAAGGTCAGGATAGTCTTCTATCAATTGATTCAGATTCCATTGATTTTTAAATAAAAGTACTGGCCTTAACCAAGAATCTTGAACGATTTTACAATTAAAAATTCGACCGATTTTATCCAAGACTGTCCAGCCACCATCTACCCATCTAGCGACTTGAAATTCCATTGGCTCTAGTCGAGTTTTCACTCCATATTCATTTTCTAATCGATGTTGAACTACTTCCAATTGAAGCTGGCCTACAGCGGCTAAAATGGGGTCTCTTTTACTATCATCTTTGTCATAAAGAATTTGTACAGCTCCTTCTTCTCTTAACTGATTTACCCCTTTTCTGAAATTCTTAAATGCAGATGGATTCGGATTACGTAACCAACTGAAAATTTCCGGGCTAAAGCAAGGTATACCTTCATATTCCAGTCGATCGCCTACATAAAGAGTATCTCCTATTGAAAACATCCCTGGATTATTTAGACCTATTACATCTCCTGGATAAGCATCATTAACGACTGAACGATCTTGACCAAAAATCTTTTGAGGTCGAGATAAACGTATATTTTTTCCAGTCCGGGCATGACGGACTGTCATATCTTTTTCAAAACGACCACTACATACTCGAACAAATGCTATGCGATCTCTATGTCTAGGATCCATATTGGCTTGCAGTTTAAACACAAAACCACTAAACCCTTCTCTAAGAGGGTCAATAGGACCTTCACTACTTTTCCTAGCAACTGGTCCTTGAGCCATACCAAGGAAATCATCCAGGAAAGGCCTTACTCCAAAATTAGTCATTGCAGATCCAAAAAACACTGGTGTCAACTCACCATTTTTAATTAACTCAGCATCCATTGATCCACCTACTTCTTCAAGAAGTTCTATCTCTTCTAATGCCTTTTTCAAAAGTTCTTCCTCAACTAAGTCAAATAATCTAGGGTCACTCAGTTCAAGTCTTTTCTCAACTGATTGCTTCCCTCTTTCAGCACGAGAAAAAAGAATCACTTCTTTAGCTGCCCTATCAATAATTCCTCTAAAAGTTTCTCCACTTCCAATTGGCCAATTCACTGCACAAGTTAACAATCCAAGCTCAGATTCAATTTCATCTAATAAGGTCAATGGCTCTTGACCTGGTCTATCCATCTTATTAATAAAAGTAAAAATAGGAATTGACCTCATTTTGCAAACTTCAAATAATTTTCTTGTTTGAGGCTCTAGTCCTTTAGCTGCATCTTCAAGCATTACGGCATTATCTGCTGCTGCCAAAGTTCTATAAGTATCTTCAGAAAAATCTTGGTGGCCTGGTGTATCTAAAAGATTAATAATTACATCGCTATATTCGAATTGCAAAACTGTTGAAGTTATAGAAATACCTCTTTGTTTTTCCAATTCCATCCAATCTGAAGTTACTTTCCTTTGTTCGCCTCTTGCTTTTACAGCGCCTGCTTGTTGAATTGCCCCACCATAAAGAAGCAATTTCTCAGTTAACGTAGTTTTCCCTGCATCGGGGTGAGAAATAATTGCAAAATTACGCCTGCGATTAACTGCGCAAGAAAGAATTTCTTCAAATGTTTTCCCATCATCTGATCTGGATTCTTCACTAAATTTGGATAAAGGATCCATTTAACTCAAGTCTTAATTTTATAAACCGAAGATCTATTAAAGAACTCCTGAGACCTCAAGATAACGATCATCTACATTAAATACTTTTAACTGACACATTCCAGCTTCTTGAAGCTGTTGCCTGACTTCATCAACTGTAAAAGCTGCCCGTAATGAAGCCAAAAAATCTCTTGCTAACACCGCTGGAGCATTTGGTTGATATTTTTCCCTTATCGCAATAGCTTCAGCGATTGTTACAGGTCTTCTCAAATCTCTATGAAAAACAAAAGAGCCTTTTTTTGCAATATTTTGAATGGCTTTCCAAAATTGATTCGGATCATGGATGTGATGAAGCAAGCTATTACTTACAACAATTTCTGCAGGTTTCGCTAAAACAAATTTGCCTTTACTAAAAGAATTTAGATTTTTATTAATATATTCAAGATTTTGACAATGCCCCTTAGCCCTTAATTTTAATTTTCGTCTCCTTGCAACTTTAAGCATCTCAGATGACCCATCAATTCCTATAACTTTTGTACAGGGCCAGCGTTGTGAGAGTTTCTCTGTAAAATTGCCAGGCCCGCATCCAATATCGACGATCAGGCTTTCTGAACAAATTTTAAAGCCAATACTAGAAATCAAATTTTCAAAACTAATAAACATATTTCTGTCACTTGAAGAAAAATCAGCCTGGGAGTATGCCTCTACCTGTTGCTTGTTATCCATAATTTCCGGTTCAATTAAACGTTTCATGTCACAAAAATAAATCTATTTATTTATATTCTCTTCCAGACACTGCAGATGGTGTAAAAATTACTTGCACCCCCTACTTCTGGCGTTAACCTGCATAGACATATTGACCAATACAAGAATCTTGACCATTTCTGCAAGCCGATCCGAAATTGACACAAACTCTTCATCCCAAGAGTTTAATCAAAGAGATTTCCCTTTAACCGCTCCTGCCGCTAATCCAGTCTTTTATAGAACCTATAGCCGCAAAACTTCATCCGGAAGAGAAAGTTGGAATCAAGTTGGATCAAGAAACCTTGATGGTTTAAGCCATTTAGGAAATCTTTCTGAAGAAGAACTTAAATTGATGGCAAGAATGCAGACAGAAAAGAAAGCTCTGCCTTCAGGGAGATGGTTATGGATAGGAGGAACACCTTGGATAAAAAAAGATCAAAATTTCTCTGGTGCCTATAACTGTACTTCTACAAACCTTGTTGACTGGGAAGCCTTTAGCTTGATGATGGATCTAGCAATGATGGGCTGTGGAACAGGTGCCATCATTGAAGAACATTTAATCAATAAACTTCCTCTAATAAAAAATACAATTAATATCAAAGAAGTTTCAGAAATTGGTATTACTCCTGCCAATCTCAGAAATGATCAAACAACCTTCCTAACGAAAAAAAATGAAGTAATTATAAAAGTGGGTGATAGTCGAAATGGATGGGTTGATAGCTATAAAAAGATCCTGGAATTAAGTAGTGATAATAGCTTTATCAACAACGAAATAGATGTATTCGTTGACCTCAAGCAAGTAAGGCCAGCTGGAGAATCTCTTAAAGGTTTTGGAGGAATGGCTAATCCAGTAAAACTAAAAGATCTATATGCTCGAGTCGCACAAATACTAAATAAAGCGAATGGTCGAAAACTCACTTCTATTGAATGCTGTCTTCTTATCGATGAGGCTGCAGTAACTATTGTTGCAGGAAATATCAGACGAAGTGCTGGTATGCGTCAATTTTCATCTAAAGATTCTCATGCAGTTGGTGCAAAAGAAAATTTATGGCAACAAGATTCCGGAGGTAATTGGCGGATAGATCCAGAAAAAGATGCCTTGAGAATGGCTAATCATACTTTGGTTTATCACAACAAACCAACACTTGATATTGTTAAAAGTGCCGTGACTAAGCAATTTAATTCAGGCGAAGGTGCCATACAATTCGCACCTGAAGCTATTGCAAGATCAAATGCAGATATATTAAACACAAAAGAACTGAGACAAGAATTCATTGATATCTATTCCGACCAAGGAAAGGAAGAAGCAAGTAATTGGTTACAGAAAAATCATGGCCCAATAAATACAGATGAATTAGAACATCGACTTGGAAGATATGGTTTAAATCCATGTGGAGAAATTATTGGAGCCGACTTTCATTGCAATCTTGCAGAAGTTCACCTCAATCAAATTGATCCTGCAGATATTTCTGAGCAGAAAAATGCTTTTAAAGCAGCTGCACTATCAGTTGCATGCCTCCTAAACCATCGTTTCGAAGTAGAACGTTATCGCAAAAGTAGAGAATGGGATCCAATTGTAGGTGTGAGTTTTACTGGACTATTTGATTTCTTTGTTCATGCATTTGGAATTAGTTGGCTTCAGTGGTGGGAAGAAGGCAGGCCCGAATCTGAGGAGGGTAAAAAATTCAAAGAACAGGAAGCTGTGTATTTAAATCGTTGGAGAGAAACAGTTAATGAAACAGTTTGGAATTATTGCGATAGTCATAATCTACGCAGACCAAGTCGCTGCACGACAGTACAACCAGCTGGGACAAAAAGTCTTTTAACTGGTGCTTCTCCAGGCTGGCATCCACCAAAGGCTCAACGTTTTATTAGAAGAATAACTTTCCGCAAAAATGATCCCGTTGCAATGGCCTGTATGGATTATGGATATACCGTCGTTCCATCTCAATCAGACAAAGATGAGAAAGGATGTCTTCTGGATAATCCATTCGATCCAAGATGTACAGAATGGTTAGTAGAAATTCCAACTGAAGTCAGTTGGGCAAATATCCCTGGAGCAGACGAAATAGATATAAATAATTTCTCTGCAATTGCACAATTTGATTTTTACATGCAAGTCCAAAACCATTACACAGATCACAACACCTCTGCAACTATTGAATTTAGGGAAAATGAAATTGCAGAATTATCTGAAGCCCTACATAAAGCCATAGAAAATAGTGAAGGCTATATTTCTGCTGCGTTATTGGCAAGATTTGATGCCAATGCAACATTCCCTAGATTGCCATTTGAGCCCATAGACTCAAAAACTTATGAGAAGCTTCAAAATGAAGTAATAGAAAGAAGAATAAGTCAAGATTTTTTTGAAGCTCTCAGTCGTTACGATCAAGGAGAATTAGATGAAGCCGGTCCCGCCGGATGTGATTCCGATAAATGCTTACTTCCACTTAAAGGCCCAAGCAACTAACCTTTATCAAAATTTCTAATATTTATAAGATTATTTGTCTTTACATTTAATAAAACAAAAAATGATTGCCAAAACGACAAGTAATTAGCTAATTGTAGATAAGGGGGAAACCACAGCCTTCTTATCTACTAATGACAACACTACAAAATCGCCATAGCCTCATTAGTGAATGTGATCATAATGCTCTTATAGATCAACTAAGAGCATGCACTAAGGCTCATGAAATTTTAGAATTCGAAAAATGGTTTAATTCAAACTCAAAACAAGGACCACTTCATGAACTTGTTTGTGAGCTCCTAAAAAATAGATCTATATCAAGAGCTATAGCAGCTAAATGGCTATACACTCTTCTAAAAGATAAAGATGAGCAAATAAAAAATAAATCCTAGATTGAATTAAAACCTGATCTCTCTCAGTATTTAGAAATATTCATTTTTAAAGATCACTTAGGATCTTTTTAGTATCTCAACCTAAGGGGAAAGGTCCTCCAGAGCTTGAGGCAGCGTTAAAGCCAGATAGTGCCCATATTCCAAAGGAAAACAAGCCACATCCAATGAAAAACATCAAGTGTGAAATATAGCGAATACGTTCTTTTTCGCTTATTTCGCCTTGCATTGGCAGATCTCCAAGAAATCTTGATTGCTCACTCTTTAAAGGGCTCATGCGATTAGGTCTCTAATAATCGGATTATTGCACAAAATTACCACAAATAAATCTAGATGCTTCTTATTACAGACTTAAAGAAGCAATTTCTTAAAACACTGAAAGGCATTGCTAATATTAAGTTATTGGAATATAACCCATAAAAGGAAAATAATCCCTTGACACAAGAGAGCAAAATTAGATGGCCTTAAATTTTTATAGAAGATTTCTCAGATCATTTAGTCCAAAAAATGATGGTAATAAATCTTTCAAGCTTTCTTGTTCAGATGCCAAAAATGGATGTTCTAATTTTCTAGAGGTTGCCTCTTTTTTCCTAATCATTTTTCTTATATTGGGATTTGTGAATTTCTGTCAGAGAAAGAATGGTCATACAAATTCAATTTCTATAGAAAAAATAGAAGTCATTGACTTCTTATATCAAACCTAATGAGCCAGCAGTAAAACCAACTGCACAAAAAAATGCAAATTCTATTAAATCTCTACTACTAGAGGGTATTTGATTTAAGGCAACGGAAATTCGTTGAGCCATTTGAACCTTGTACTCACAGGTCTGAAGACCCTAATAAACAAATTTATATTTTGTGAGATCTGAACTTAAGTTTAACTATTTTTTTAGTTTTCTTTTTTTTATGAGAAATACTTCTTTAATCGTAAAAGAGATAACTAATATTCTTTATTCGCTTTAACTCAAAAATCATCCAAGAATTTATTATGATCATGTATCTCTAAGAGTTGTACCTAGTCTTAAAGCCAAAAGTCCTGCAAAAACTGCTAACAAAAGGGAGATTCCTGCTAAATCAGGTCCGGCGAGACTAAAACCAGAAGAGAAATCAACTTTTGATAAATCAAATGGCATACGTTCCGCAAAAAATATTAGCTGTCCCATAAGTAAAGGTATTAGTAACTGAATAAGATAATACTCCGAGGAATGGGACAAGATAATTTAAAAATAAAAAATGATTGCTAATATTTACGTGCGTATTTTCTGAAGCGCTTTAAGAGTGAATGAAATCAACTGTCCACAATGCGGCAAGGTTTTCAAAATTGATGAAACGGGCTATGCCGATATTCTCAGGCAAGTAAGAGATGAATATTTTGAGCAACAATTAAGCGAAAGGCTTCTCCTCGCCGAGAAAGATAAAATCAATGCCTTAGAACTTGCCAAACAAAAGAACGAAACCGAGCTAAGAGAATACTCTTCTAGTAAAGAAATTGAGATACAAAAATTGCGAGCGAAATTAAATAATGCTGAAACAGAAAAGAAATTAGCGCTATCCGAAGCTAAATCCTCAAGTGAAAAGCAACGCGACGAACTTGTTTATAAACTCAAAAAGTTAGAAGAAGTACAGCAAAAGGAATTTAAGCAAAATGAAATTCGACAAAAGTTCGCTATTTCCCAAGCTGTTAACGGAATTGAAAAGGAACGAGATGAATTAAAGAATTTAATCGAAAAATCAGAACTAAAGAATGAAATATCTGAAAAATCTATAATTGAAAAATATGAAATCCAAATTAAAGATCGTGAGTTAGAAATTCAAAGATTACGCGATATGAAACTGCGGCTATCTACCAAAATGGTGGGTGAAACATTAGAGAAACATTGTGAAATAGAGTTCAACAGGATTCGTGCTTCAGCATTTCCTAATTCTTATTTTGAAAAAGACAATGATATTAGAACTGGTAGTAAGGGTGATTATATTTTTAGAGACTTTGATGATTCTGGGAATGAGATTATCTCAATTATGTTTGAAATGAAAAATCAATCTGATATAACTAGAGTAAAGAAAAGGAACGAAGACTTCCTTAAAGAACTAGATAAAGATCGGCTCGAGAAAGAATGTGAATATGCTATTTTAGTTTCTCTTCTAGAACCAGATAGTGAACTTTATAATTCTGGTATTGTTGATGTTTCACATCGTTACCAAAAGATGTATATCATACGACCACAATTATTTTTAATTATTATTTCAATCTTACGTAATGCCGCAATTAAGTCATTGAAATACAAAACAGAACTTGCAGAAATAAAATCACAAAATATTGATATAACGCACTTCGAGAATGATCTAGAGCTATTCAAAAATGCATTTGGTAAAAACTATGATTTAGCTTCAAAAAGATTTGAAACGGCCATTGAAGAAATCGATAAATCCATAAATCACTTACAGAAAACTAAAGATGCTCTCCTTGGAGCTGACAGAAACTTACGCCTAGCAAATAATAAATTGCAAGAAGTTAGTGTAAAGAAACTGACAAGAAATAACCCTACTATGGCAAATAAATTTAATGATTTAAATAACTGAATAAATTTTTTGAATCCTTAAATTTATTTCTAGTTTTAATCAATAATCAATAAACCTTTTTTACATAGCAAATTAAATAAATTCTGAGTTCTTTGTTTCCCTCTGTTTCGGGGTCTCAATTGATCAAGAACCATTGCCAAGCAACTAATCCATAAACTTTTTTCTGCTAAAAGACAAGCCTTGCAAATATGAGAAGGAGCTATATCTAGCAAAGAATTTTTGTCTAATTTATTTAGTATTGTTTCTAGTTCTATTTCTAATTTATCAAGATCTTCTAAATCTAGAGAATTTCCAGAGCAATGCCAATCAACCAATGTTTTGTAATCCATTTATATTAAATAACTAATAGTGATTAGAAAGAGTAATTATTGTCATTTTCTATTCCTAAGTTCTTCAACAATCGAATCCCATTTTTTAGCTGCTTTTTCTTGTTCAACTTTCTTCCCTCTCTCAATCAAGGTAGAAAAAAACCTTTTTATTGGAATAAGTAATCTTCTCATATAATTTAATTGTAGGAGAACTTTGTTAAGGATCATAAAAGTTAATAAGAAATATAAAAATGAAACAAATAAAATTATCAATTAAAATTCGCCTAAAGACATTACAGAAATTTTTGGATAATCGACTTTTCTTTCCAGCTACTCAGCGAAATAGTAATTATATAGGGAATGTTCTTTCAAAATTTCTTCCTGAAGATGGTTCAATTCTTGAAATCGGAAGTGGAAGCGGAGAACATGCGGTGATTTTCCAACAACGCTTTCAAAATATCACCTGGCAAGCAAGTGATCCTGAACCAAGCCATAGAGAAAGTATACGTTCTTGGATTAATTACCATGATTTATCCTTATATATGCCTGAGCCAATAGACATAGATGTTGAAAAAAGACCATGGCCGATAAGTTCGATACTTATTTCAAACCTTAGAGCTGTGATATGCATAAACATGCTCCACATTTCATCATGGAATTGTTCAAAAGCGCTTTTTGAAGAATCTAGCAATCTGTTAAAGAAGAATCAGTTGTTAATGCTTTATGGACCTTTTAAGAAAGAAGGGCTTCATACAAGTGAAAGCAATCTATTATTTGATATATCCTTAAAAGATAAAAATAAGAATTGGGGAGTAAGGGATATAGAAGAAGTTTTTTGCCTAGCAAAAGAAAATGGTTTTACAATGAAAGAAGTAATAAAAATGCCAGCAAATAATTTGTCTATAATTTTTATTATGAACTAGAGGTTGATAGACAAAGTTTTT
>CETG01041619.1_pt1 | contig 29764 bp, 27 predicted proteins | sample 361471 | NCBI WGS metagenome assembly CETG01 (sample SAMEA2622696, study PRJEB7988) | marine metagenome | isolation source: saline water (ENVO:00002010), including | reverse complement strand
TATGACTGGATATCGCTTATTATTGCTATTGAAGTAACAGTTATAAAAAATACTAAAAAAAGACGCTGATTTCTTTAGGCGTGGAAGCTCTTGGAAAGTTCGTTGCGTAAGAGGTAAAACTCAAGTAACTCTGAGACTTCAAGAGGGGTTAAGGAAGAACAATCCTAGATCTAGCTGCATGTTGGGTATTGAATGAAAAAAAGGCAATAATATTGCTATTTTGAACGCAATTCAGGACTTAAAACGGCTCGTAAATGAGAGAAATTTATCTCTAACTGAGGCTGAAATTTACTATTTGCACCCGTAAGCCCATTGTTTGCCATCATTGCAAGAAAAAAGACTTAAAACCATCCATGTTCATCATGCAAATTGAAGAACCTTAATATATTTCTAGCGGCCCTGAAGAAGTTCTTAGATTGAAATCTAAATTGAATAACACAAGAGAAAAATAAACACTTTATATCCCAGAATTATTTCCTAAAGATCGTGAAAATATTTATCTTAAGATAGTTCAAAGATCATTTTCTCCTAAGGGTTTAGTATAACTTTGTAAGCAACGCTATCTAATGAAAGTAGTTCTTTTAGGATATAGAGAGTGGGCTTTAAGTACATTTTCTAAATTCAAGAGTTTTCCAGTTATAAAATCAATGGATAATCTTAATGCCTTTCTAAATGACTATGACCAAAAAGAAAAACTATGCCTAATTTTTGTGGGTTGGAGTGATATTATTCAAAGTGATATTATTCAAAACCATATATGTATTTGTTTACACCCATCTGATCTTCCCAAGTATAGAGGTGGTACTCCAATACAACATCAGAGAATAAATGGTATCAAAAAGACAAAACTAACAGCATTTAGAATGGATAATGGAATAGACTCCGGCCCGATAATATATAAAACTGATATTTCTATTGATGGACACATGCATGATATATTTCTCTCTTTATCCTTGGCCTCAGAACAGATTATCAATAAAATAATCAGTACTAAAGATATAGATTTTTTAAATGGAAAACCTCAAAGAGATGAGGATGCGACTTTATATAGGCGGAGGAAGCCAAAAGATAGTGAGATTACTATAAATGAATTAGCAAGTTCTACCTCTGAAGAACTTTATAATAAAATCTGTTCATTAGAAGATCCATATCCAAATGCATTCATAAAAACAAAGGATAATAAAAAACTTTTACTTAAATCTGTAGAGATAGAATGAATTATTTAATGTTTCACGATATTAGAGACTTCGATGAAAATTATTTCCCAAAAAGGTACAAACTTCCTTATTTTTATTCAATAAATACCTTCAAAGATATTCTTCAAAGGTTGAAACCTATTAGCCTTAATAAAGAATCGAATAAAGGATATATTTACACATTTGATGATGGCCTTTTGGATCATTATTATATAGCAAAAATTCTTAATAAAATGAATATAAGCTCTATATTCTTTGTACCTAGAGGACCTGTTATTCAAAGAGAAATGGTTTTATCACATAAAATTCAATTTATTATAGCTTCTAGAGATGAGAATATAATAGTTAATGAATTATTGAATTTAATTAAAGCAAATTACGAGGTAAGTTCTGAGGAACTTTCACATTATAAAAAATCTAAATGGTCCAATAATATATGGTCTGAAGAGATGATTTTCATTACTCGTATATTAAGAGAGTTTAAAGCTGCAAATGACAGAAAGAAATTATCTGATGCACTTTTCTCCAAATTTGTTTCCAATGATGAAAAAGACTTTGCTAATAATTTTTATTTAAATATTAAACAAGTAGAAGAGATAGCTAATATGAATCATATTATAGGAGGGCATGGCGATAAGTCTAATGACTTTAGCTTCTGCACAAATCATGAAATCATAACTGAGATTAAGGCATCTAATGATTTTATTAATTTATTTAATCCAGATAAGAAATATTATGCTTATGCAAATGGTGGATTTAATGACTATTCTATATCTATGTTAGATAAATATAATTTTAAAAAGGCTTTCACTACTAATAAGGAAAACAAAACAACATCCAAACTTAAAAACTTATTCAAAAAAAGAATAGATCCTATGACATTACTTTCTAATAAAGTAAGCACTTAGCAGAACTGAAAATCATGGGAAGATAACTGTTTTCTTTATCCAAGATTATATTTTGAGTTGATTTGCAATTTCTAATATTTTATAAAATTAAATTTTTTCAAATCCTAAAATTATTTGAATTCAATTGGTAAATTATAAATATTAATAAATTTATTTTAGACCAGAATTGACGCTTTATTTAAAGTAAATAAAATTAAATCTATTATAAAAAATTTATCCTTTTCTATTAAAAGACTCTAACTTGAATATAATATTAAAAAAAAAGATACTAAAAAAATTAAATGAGTTTATTGTGGCTCTGATGAACACTGCACTGGAACATTCTCAACCTTCAAAATCCATAGGCCATCAAAGATCCAATCAATAAAAAAACTAGCAGGAGTTAACTAATGATTGAAATCGAAAGAGGCTGGATAATTAAAGAAGGGGAGGAACCACAGGGTCGCCGTATAAGTGTTGGAGTATTGAGCAACATGCTTTTCGACAGGTAGCAAACTCAACTTGAGTACAATTTAATGAGTGGAGCGAATGTATTGAATAGGCATCTGCTTGATATTTTATTCATAGATAACTTCTATATTTACCTCTCTAAAAGAGGATGGAGGCTCAACAAAAACCCAGCGATTAATGCCTTACTAACAGCCGCACAAAAAACACCAATAACCCAGTAGTTGATGAGTTTAAAAGGATTGAACATGCTGATTCAATTCAACCGATTGAGTTAGATCAAATCGCTACTGATTACCTCGGAACTAATGATTCTCTTTATGATAAAATGCTCGCTACTACCCTTATTAGGTTAATTAAGTTTTGCTCCTTTAGGATCTACCTGATTTAGTCATTTACAGAGTTAAAGTTATAAATAAGGTAGCACAAATCCATTATAGTGTAGGCAGAGTCATACCTCTTACCTAGGTTAGATTTTACGATGTGGGCTGCCTTTGGTGGCTCTTTTTATGTTTAAAAAATAAAAAATAAAATGCTAGAGTATTGTCATATAATAAATAGTCTTAATAAATATTACTAGAGATATTTATTCTGCGAACTGTCCTGCGAATTACTTTGTTATACTTGCCTTAAACCTATTTATACAAAAGCTTTACCAGAGAAAATTAACTGCGTTCTAAGCAGTGGGCCGCTGGTTCGAATCCAGCAGGGACATTTTAAAAAGACTAACAAACTTATAAAAGTATCCTTTATTTACACTATTAATATTGCAGGTAAGTATTAATTTCTAGAAATAAATTATCACTTCTTTCCATAGCCATGAGGGTTGCCTAATTGCCATTTCCAACTATCTATGCAGCAATCAAATAAGGTTCTAGAGGCAATCCATTTCATTTTTTTCTTTGCCAAAGACACATCAGCCACCGAAATCTCAACATCTCCTTCCCTGCGATTCAAATATTCATAAGGAATAGAGCACTTAGAAGCATTTTCAAAAGTCTGAATAACATTTAAAACAGAATGTCCAATACCTGTTCCAAGATTAACTTTTAAAAACTGAGGGTCCTGAGAATAAAGACATTCCAACGCACATAGATGTCCTTCTGCTAAATCCATCACATGAATAAAATCTCTAATTGGTGTGCCATCAGGCGTATTCCAATTATTTCCAAAGACATTTAAAATTGATTTAGTACCAACGGCAACTTGGGTTATGTAAGGAAAAAGGTTGCTTGGTTTACCAGATGGATCTTCTCCGATAAATCCACTTTTATGCGCACCAACTGGATTAAAATATCTTAAAGATGCAAACTTAAAAAAATTAGGTTTACTATTAAAACAATCATTAAGAATTCTCTCTACTGACGCCTTTGTATTCCCATAAGGATTTATAGGTTTTATTTCTGCAGTTTCTGGAATAGGAACTTTTTGAGGCACGCCGTAAATAGTCGCGCTACTACTAAAGACTAATATTCTACAATCATACTTAATCATAGTATTTAATAATTTAATAGTACCATTAACATTTACATCCCAATAAATAAGAGGATCTTTAACTGAATCCGCTACAGCCTTTAAGCCAGCAAAGTGTATTACTGCATCAATTTGATTATTTTTATCATAACAATTTTTAAAGATATTATTTAAGAATATCTGATCTCTTATGTCTCCTTCAAAAATTGTGATTTGATTATTAGTTTCTTTTAAATTTAAAATTTTCTGAACACGTGATAGAGATAAGGGTGAACTATTTACAAATGAATCAATAACCGTTAATCGATAACCAGCTTCTAATAAAACTAAACAGGTATGACTACCAATAAATCCAGCTCCACCTGTTATTAAAATATTTTTCATATTAAATTCTTAAACAACATTATTAAGAAACCATTCATAAGCATTTTCTATTCCTTGCCTCAATTTATATTTAGGATGCCAACCTAGCTGCGAAATTTTAGAATAGTCAAGTGGCCTTTTTGGCGTTCCATTTGGTTTTGACTTATCCCATATAATATCACCTTTAAAATTAGTAACTTCTGCAATTGTCTCTGCAAGATGTTTAATAGAAACATCATCTCCAGAGCCAACATTAATAAGTTCTGCATTATTAAAGTTATTGATAGCAATTAAGCATGCATCGGCAAAATCATTAACATGCATAAATTCTCTCATGGGAGTTCCATCACCCCAACATTGAACTTGCTGATTCGCTGAATAATGAAACCTCCTTATTAAACCTGGTATAACATGACTATTTTCGGGATGATAATTATCATTAGGGCCATATAAATTACAAGGCATTAAGGCTACTCCTTTTAATCCATATTGCTTGTTGTAGGCTTGAAGCATTTTTATTCCATGAATTTTTGCAATAGCGTAAGCTTCATTTGTGGGCTCCAATTCTCCACAAAGTAAAGATTCCTCCTTTACTGGAACAGGAGAAAATTTAGGATAAATACATACAGATCCTAAAAATAGAAAACTTTTTACATTATGTAAATATGCATTATGAATTAAATTCGTTTGAATCATTGTATTTTCATAAATAAATTCTGCGGAATATAAATCATTAGCTCTTATACCACCAACTCTAGCAGCTGCATCGAAAACATAATCAATTTTTTGATTGGAGAAAAATTCTTTAACCTGTTGTGTATTTTTTAAATCTAAATTAGATTTTTCTTGAGTAATTATATTCCTGTAACCTTGAGTTGCTAACTTTCGAACTAAAGATGAACCAACCAATCCCTTATGACCAGCAACAAAAATAAATGAATCTTTATTAATCATAATGAAACTGAAAAAGAAGGCTCAATTAATAGTTATTTTCATAATTTATCCTAGCCTATAGTTTAGGCAAGATATATAAATAATAATTTATTAGTAATCTAACAAAATAGATTACACAAAAAAGATTTAATTATAGATTTACATTATTATGGTTAAATTAAAAGGTTTTATCTTATAAATAATTAGAGAAGTTCAGAAGGATTTACTGTAAATGTTATAGAACCGATAATTGGTATTTTCTGAAACTTTATTCTATCATTTGTATCAACAAGTTCATCAAACCTAATTGTTCCCAATCCAATAAGAAGAAGAATTGATTTAGACTTAATAGCTACTTGTAAATCATCTGTAATTGTTACATTAGATACATCTATATATTTAGTTAGTCTCTCTTTCAGTAATTTATAGTCTTTATTATTAATTTGACCTAAAACAAAAACACACGAATTTTGTTTAAATTCTATTAAAGGACTACAGAAAAATAAGTCTAGTTTCTCATTACATTTATCTAAGTTGTTTAATGGCAACTGATCAAAAACAGGAAAAATACTCAAAGATTTAATTTCTTCATCTGAAGTAATTAAATTTTTACGCTTTTCACAAAATAAGGAAATAGCCACACCAGATAAAAGTCCAGATAAAATTCCTAAAGCAACTATCTTCTTTCTTTGAGGAAATACTGGATTAGGTAATAAAGTTGGTTTAGTGATCAACTCCCAAGGATCTTTAATCTGTGCCTTTTCTAACAATAATTTTCTATAGTCTCCTTCAAGCTGATCCAATATAGCCTGTTCTTTTTTTGCAGTTTTCAAAAGTTGCTTATATTTAATTAAAACACCCTTAGGTCTCTCAGAAGATTTTATTATAGCAATAGAATTATTTCTTTGGGCTTGTAAAAAACCTATAACATTAGTTTTTAAAAGATTGAGAGAAACTTCCCTTTGTTTTTTTAAAGATTGAATCTTTATATCATTATCTTTGTAAATATTTTTTAAAAAGTAAAGATTTTGATCTAATTCCTTTAATTCTTCTAGAAGCCTATTCTCCTTAAAACCCTCAATTAAATTCTCAGCAATATATATGATTTGTTCTTGATTATCTGATAAAGATTCAATCATTGCTAGTTTTTGATCAATCTGACGAATCGTATTTGCTGCTCCAATTCTAATAGCTTCGATATTTATATAATTTGGAATCTCTTTATCAATTTCTGAATTACCAGATAAAGCAGACAAATCTTGATCAATAGCAAATTGTTGAGCGTCTCTCAATGAATTAAAACTTTTTTCCTTAAATAATTCTATTTGTTTAATATAATATTTTATACCTAAATCAATTTCACGACGTCTTTTCTTTCCTGAATAATCCTGATAAGTTATCGAAATATTTTCTAAGACCGGTAGTATAATATCTTTATCACTATCTCTGTAAGCTAAGTTAAGAACAGATGTACCTCTTTGAAGTTTAACATCGAGCTGTTTTCTCCAATCGGTGAATCTCATCTTCTGATCAATATTTTTATTAGTCTTTACATACTCAAAAATATTCATCAAAACAGAAGAGCTTTTAAGAATTTCTACCTCTGTGCTTAAATCACTAGTTCTTGACTGTAATCCTACCTGCTTGATTAAATTATCTCCAATATTTAAAGAATTAGTATTAGAGTTATTTTTGTCAAGGACGATTTGAAACTGACCCTCCCAGACACGCATTGAAGCGAAAGCAACAATTAAGCTTAAAAGAAATCCACCAGTAGTAAAATATCCAACTAATCTCTTTCGTCTCAACAGAGCATTATAAGTTAATTTCAAGCCAAACTGATCTTCGTCAAGTGAATTAGAATCAGATAAATTATTTTCCAAGACCACTAAACTTAATGTCTTCATACAATATATAAATATTACTACTGATCACTTTATTTTTCAAGGAAAGAATATGTTGCTTATATATATTAAAAAAAAAGATAGAAACACAATAGATAATTTAAAAACATTTTTGATAGTAAAAAAGATTAACTTACAGTTAAATTAGATTAATAGAAAACTTAATAATTAAAATTTATATAGTAGGAGAGCGAAAAAAGAAAATGCTAAATTTAGAAAATAAATTAAATAAACAGTTTTTTTATATGATGTTCCTGAATCAAAAATCCTATGATGCAAATGCGCTCTATCAGGGTAAAAAGGCGAATTGGAACTTATTAATCTAGAAATAATAACAAATATCATATCAAAAATCGGAATTAGAAAAATAATAATTGGAAGCAAAAAATATATGATATTTGATTTATAAATACCAAATTCAACAGTACTTGAAGATAAGATACTGATTATTGCCAAATTAAAACCAACAAAGTAAGAGCCTCCATCTCCCATGATGATTTTTGCTTTATAGTGATTATGAGGAAGAAAGCCAATACAACTTCCCAATAAAGATGAAGAAAGAATGGCAGGTGTATAATAACTTTTAGTAATACAGATTAACAAAAAACATGATAGATAAATAATTGATATACCACTTAATAGGCCATCCATTCCGTCAGTCCAGTTAATTGCATTTGTAAGACCAACAATCCATAATATAGTTAGAATTATTCCAACAGTACCAAAAATATTATAAGTATAATTTACAAGTCCAGGATGAATGGCTAAGCCGGATATAGAGAAACCTCTATAAACTACAAATAAAGATATTAGTACCTGGCAAACTAACCTAAAGAATGGAGAAAGCGAAACCATATCGTCAGCAAAGCCTAGTAAACAAAAAGCTAACGAAGAGGTAATTACTAATGTCAAAAGATTACTATTGTATGAAAAATCTAAGCCAAGAATATTATTTTTTATAATTAGAATCAAAGGAATTAAATAACCAAATATAATAGAAAGACCACCAATTCTTGCTATTGGAACTTTATGCTGCTTCCTAATATCGGGAATATCCTTAAGATCAAATAGTTGTGCTAACCTTCTAACGAGAGGTATGGAAAAATAGCATGCAGATGCCGAAAGTAAAATTATTTTAAAATAAATATTTTGTACGAAAAAAGAAATAGACAAATTACATACCTGGATAAATTAAGCAAAACTAGAGATGAACAGTAATAATTGAAAAAACATAAATTCATGAATTAGTGAATTCTAGAATTACTAAATTCTTGAATTCCTGAATTCAAGCGATAAGATATAGCAATGCAATTATAAAAGCAGATGAGCTATAGTCAAGTTATTGCTATTATTTTAACTATAGGGTTTTTCTCGAATTCGGTCAGTACAGCATACAATTTGACTACATTATTAATGGCTATTTTACTAACAGTCAAACTAAAGCCGAGTAATATATATTTAAAAAAGGAATTCACTATTGTTTTCATATTAATAAATCTATCTATGATTTTCTTTAGGTTAGTATCAGACAATACTAATATGGAAATCTTTAGCATGACAGACTTTATATATATATATATATCTTCAATAACATCTTACTACTTAAGTAAAAGTAAATACCTCATTGATTTTATAAAAACATGCTGGAATACAAGCTTAGTTGTATGGTTATTATATATAATATTATTGATTTATAGTCTTACTGAAAATGGTTTATCGTTTACAATTTCTCCAACAAGTTTAATATTCAATACAAATAATAGCTTACGGATATTAGACCGAATTACATATGGGTTAATATATAAACCTTTAATATCATTACTACTAGTATTCCCGTTTATTATATGTATTTATGCACCACAAGAAATTAAAAAAAGTCTTCACTTTTCAAATCTCAATTTAAAAAAATCAATATCTGTAATAGCAAGTTGTTTTATCTTTATAATAATACCATCACGGTCTATTCAACTTAGTTTGATAATAGTATTTATAATAGATTATATTATAAAAATTAGTAGAAAATATAATTTATCCAAGCTTGCCTTGAAATTATTATCTATATTAATACCATCAACATTTATATTTATACTCTTAAGGTTAAAAAATATAATCGAAAGTTTACCTCAGTTATTAGTAATTGATAGCAGGGTCAGTATATGGGCTGAAGCAGTAAACTTTCTCAAAGATAATAAATTAAGTTATTTTTCAGGACCTGGTTACTCTCAAGTTGACGATATATTATTAAATAATATAGGTATTTCAAATAGAATAGAAGCTCTAATAGAAAGAGTTCAGGGATCAATTAAGCTAGATAACTATGGAGAGCTTAAATTTTTCTCTGGGTACCAAAATTTCACTCTATTAAAAGGATTCGAGTCAGACTTTGTTAATGGGATTATAGGATTAGGTCTTATTCCTTTCTTAATTATTATGATAATAATTCTATACAAATTATTAACTCTAATTTATTTTAACAAAGATATAGAATACAATAATCCAGAAAAATATATCTATAGTAGATATATAATAGCATTAGTATTTGCCCTATTCATTGAGGACAGAGGCGCATATATGATAACTTGGATATTAATAACTACAATACTACACATAAATTATCCATTAAAAAGTTCAGTAAAATTAATACCCAATACAAATAATTAATACATTATTTACAAAAAAAAAATGGAATCATTAACTTATCTAATTCCTGTTTATAATTCATCAAAATGGCTAAAAGAAGTATACCTATCATTAGTAAACCAAACATGTAATAAATTCAAAATTATATTTATAGATGATGGCAGTAGTGATGGTAGTCAAGATATAATAAAAAATTTTATGGTCAATGATAATAGAATAAGACTTATAGCAACTAAGCACTCAGGAATAGTCAATGCACTTAATGCAGGAATAAAAGAAACAAAAACAGATTGGATTATAAGGTTAGATAGTGACGATATTTGTTATAAAAGAAGAACAGAAGAGATATTAAAAGTGATCCAATTAAAAAAGAGGAATATTGCATTAATCTCATCAAATGTTAACTATATAGATAAAAATAGTAATATCATTGGTAAGAGTAAGAAGACAAATTCCAAACTAATCAAATATAAGTTGTTAGCAGGAATGAATACAATATATCATCCTTCCGTTACAATTAAAAAATCTGCACTTATAGAATTAAATGGGTATAGAGAAAAATATAAACATGCTGAGGACTATGATTTATGGCTAAGATTGGTTGATAAATATAAAATATATCATATAAACAAAAGACTTATAGGTTATAGAGTTCATCAAAATCAGATTACACAAAAATATCGTAATCTATCACTTAGGAATAGACTAAATGCTTTAGAAGATTATATTAAGAATAAAAGTAAAAATAAAGGTTATAAACTAATACTAAATTTACATATAATGTTAAAAAGATCATTATACAACCAGGAGTTGTTAATAATAAGAAAAAAGCGTTATCAACATAAAAAGATTAATCGAATAACTAAATTACTGGATTTGTATTTTAAAACTTCAATTTTAAATATTTGTCGAGTATATATAATGATATTAAATATTCTTCTTATTGAAATATTAAAGTTTAAAGATATAGCCGAGAAAACTGACTATACTAAATTCATATCAATGAAAAAATGAGCAAAAATTTATTCTACACATTTCCTTTAGAAAGAATTGACTCAGCAAAGGAGGATCTGATCAAGAATGGAATAGCTTATATTGATAATTTTTTACCTAAAAGCGAAGTATTAGAAATAATAAATCAATTACCAGAAGATAATAAATTCAAGCATTTCAAAACAAACTATGAGTCAAAATTGATTTGTCAACTCTCAAGGGAATTCAATCAGAAAATAGTTAAATTATATTCAGACTTAACCAATCCAAAATCTGAATTTGTTGAAAAACTAAAAGAAATTATAGATTTAAAGGATATCTTTACTGATAGTAGTAACTACGCAGGTGGGATTTCTTTGATGAAACATAATGATTTCCTTTCAAACCATATAGATAATTCACACGACTCACATTTGAAACTATACAGGAGGATTAACATTTTATATTACTTTAGTCCTCATGAATGGTTGAAAGGTTTTGGTGGAAATCTAAATATCTGGCCTAATGGACTAAAAGGATCTAAATATACGATAGCCCCCATAACAAATCGAATGGTAATAATGCTTACAAATAAAAATTCATTTCATGGAGTAGATAAAGTAAATAGCGAAATATTTCGTAGATACTGCATCAGTACTTACTATTATTCTACAGAGAGTCAATCAGGGGATAATTACTATCACCCAACAACATTTAGATTTCCAAATAATAAAATAAAAGACTTAATATCAATTGGAAATTCACAATTAAGATCTCTATATAAATTCCTTAAAAAATGAATGTAGAAAATCTTGTAATTGATGCTACAACTGTTAAGTCTGGTGGAGGAATTCATCATTTAGCATTGCTACTTGAGTATTTAGATACAAACAATAGTAATTATAATCTTTCTGAATGCATCGTTAGTAGAGAGTTTTTTCATTATTTAGAAAAATCATCACTGAGTATTGATATTATTAATAAAATTCATATTGTCGAAGTTGATTCTTTAGTCTATCCATTATTTCAGTTTTTCTACATTTCAAAGAGGGTAAAAGTATTTAACGAACCAACTTTTTTAATTTTAACTTCAACTAATTTTATCAAATCAAAAAAAACTATCTTAATGCCTCAAAATCTTCTTCCCTTTGATTATAAAAATATACTCAAGTATGGAATTTCGAAAGAATTTCTAAGGTTAATTATTTTAAGATATCTAGGGAAAATTTCAATCCTAAGATCACGAAGAATAATATTTTTGTCTAGTTTTGCACGTAATAAAATAATAAGCTCTTTTTCTAATAATAGAAGAAGAAATCTAATTTATAAAAAATCTAAAGTAAATCATCTTCCAATAACTAAAAGAGATATTAAGTATAATTTTAAGCAAAATAAAAACTCAAATGATATTCTTTATGTTTCTAGAATAGATCACTATAAACATCAAGATTATGTTATCAAAGAAATCGAATACTTAATCAATAAATATCAAAAAAAATTTAATCTTATTATAGCAGGTCCAACATACAAACCATATTATGAAAAACATAGTAATTTATTTAATAAGGATTTTGTTACTTTTAAAGGAGAACTTAATAATACTTCTATTAAAGATCTCTATGAAAATTCACAAGTTGCTATTTTTGCATCGGATTGCGAATCTTGCCCAATAATAATCTTAGAAATGATGAAATATTCGATACCTTTTGTTATTCCTGATTTACCATTATACAAAGAGTTTGTACCAGAAATTTATCCAAGATTTAGACTTGAAGTTAGTGGTAGCTTATCGACTGCATTATCACAATTATTAAACAATAATAATCTAGCAAAAGAAATTATAGAAGCAGGAAAAGAAAAAATAAAAGACTTTGATCCATATAAACTTTCACATTCATTATTTGCCATATGACATTAAGTAAATAACAACTATGTTATGTTAATATGATCAAATTTAAATTGTAAATAAATGAAGAATAATATTCACGAAAAAAAAAGAATTTTAATACTAGGCGCTTCAGGCATGTTAGGTCATACAATTTTTAAATATTTTTCGATAAAAGATGCTTTTGTAACTTTAGGTACTTACCGTAAATCTCAACAAGTAAAGCTTTTCCCTGAAGTACTAAAAAAGAGATTACAACTTATTCCTGACATTTCTGATGAAATCTTCTTGAAAGAAGCTATTAATGATTTTCATCCTGATATAGTTATTAATTGTGTTGGTATAGTAAAACAATTAAGTACTATATATACACCAGTAGACTTTATCAACATTAATAGCTTATTCCCACACAAATTATCTTTACTTTGCCAAGCTACAAACACAAAGCTAATACACTTTAGTACAGATTGTGTATTCAGTGGAGATAAAGGTATGTATAAGGAATCAGATGTTCCAGACGCTAGAGATATTTATGGACGCAGTAAGCTTCTTGGGGAAGTTTCAAACGAAGACGCAATAACTATTCGGACTTCAATAATAGGCCATGAACTATTAACTTCACATAGTTTAATAAATTGGTTTTTAAATGAAAAAAAATCTATTAAAGGATACAAAAAAGCCATTTTCTCAGGACTACCCACAACAGAAATAGCCCAAATACTAGAAACGTATATAATCTATAATAGTTCTCTTAAAGGCTTGTATCATTTGTCTTCTGACCCTATAAATAAATTTGACCTTCTTTCACTGGTAGCCAAGACATACAAGAAGGAGATAACTATTGAGCCTGATTCATCAGTTAAAATTAATAGATCTCTAGATAGCTCAGTTTTTAGAAAGCAAACAGGCTTCAAACCAAAAAGCTGGGTGGATTTAATACAAGAAATGTACGACTGGAAAAAATGAAATCTACATTTAATTTTAAAGATAAAACAATACTAGTAACAGGAGGAACTGGCTCATTTGGACAAACAGTTGCAGGTAAATTTATAGATAAAAACATTAAAGAATTAAGGATTTTTAGTCGAGACGAAAAGAAACAAGATGATATGAGAAAAGCATTCAGCTCAAAAAAAATTAAATTTTACCTGGGTGATGTTCGTATTTATTCTTCTATTAATGATGCTATGAGAAATGTAGACTTAGTATTTCACGCCGCAGCGCTTAAACAAGTTCCATCATGTGAATTCTATCCAATGGAAGCAGTAAGAACAAATGTTTTGGGAGCTGAGAATGTATTGAGTGCAGCTATCAATAATAATGTAAAACAATTAGTAGTCCTAAGTACAGACAAAGCTGTTTATCCAATAAATGCTATGGGAATTTCAAAAGCAATGATGGAAAAAATTACACTTGCTAAGACTAGATTAAATCCAGATTGTAAAACTAAATTTTCAATAACCAGGTATGGAAATGTTATGGGTTCCAGAGGTTCTGTAATACCTCTATTTATAAAGTTAATTAAAGAAAAGAAACCAATAACTATAACTGATCCACAAATGACGAGATTTTTGATGTCTCTTCAAGATTCAGTTAAACTTGTAATAAATGCATTTACACACTCAAGTCAAGGAGACCTTTTTGTGCAAAAAGCTCCTGCTTGTACGATAATTACATTAGCAGAGGCACTTAAAGAATTATTCAACTCAAATGTAGATATTAATTATATTGGAACACGTCATGGAGAAAAGATCTATGAGTCCCTCTTGTCTAGGGAAGAAATGGCAAAAGCTCAGGATATAGAAGAATATTATCGAGTTCCATTAGATAATAGAGATTTAAATTACTCAGAAACTATAATTAACAAAGAGTATATGCCATCTTCTAATGAAGATTACACATCACATAATACAGAAAGATTGAATGTAGAAGGTGTAAAGAAACTACTTCTTAAGCAAGATTTTATGCTTAAAGAATTAAGATGACAAAAGTATTAACTATCCTGGGTACAAGACCAGAAATTATTAGGTTATCGAGAACAATTGAATTATTAGATAACAATCTTCAACATGTATTAGTCCATACTGGACAAAATCATGATTACACACTGAATGAAATTTTTTTTAAGGAATTAAAGATAAGAAAACCTAACTATTATATGGGTGTAGATAATTCAACATTAGGGAAATGTATAGGAGAAATAATAATAAGAGCAGAAGAGATCATTAAAGTTGAAAAGCCAGATGCACTATTAATACTTGGTGATACAAATAGCGCCTTGGCTGCAATTATCGCAAAGCGTATGAATATTCCAATTTTTCACATGGAAGCAGGTAATAGATCCTTTGACTTAAATGTTCCTGAAGAAATAAATAGAAAAATGATAGATCATATTTCCGATTTTCATCTTGTTTATACTGAGCATGCAAGAAGAAATCTAATAGCTGAGGGAGTATCAAGCCGATTTATCTATTTAATAGGGTCTCCCATGAAAGAAGTTTTAGACTTCTATAAAAAAGATATAGAGAAATCATTAGTATTAGATGAACATAAACTCTGCTCAAAGGAATATATTATTGTAAGTATTCATCGAGAAGAAAATACTGATGACATAAATAGATTACTAACCATAATCAAGAATATTAATAAAATATCAAAACATTACAAGAAAAGAATTATCTTTCCCATACACCCAAGGACAAAAGATCGATTGCAGAAATCTGGATTAGAGATAAATGATCTTAATATTGAATTTATAAAACCACTAGGCTTTAATGACTATATAAAACTACAAGAAAATTCATATTGCACAATATCAGATAGTGGGACAATAAGTGAAGAATCATCCATATTAAAATTCCCTTCTGTTACATTAAGAAATTCATTAGAGAGACCAGAAGCATTAGATAATGGTTCAATAATAATTAGTAATGAAACATATGAATCATTACTTGAAAGTATAAATATTGCAATATTAACAAAAGATACTTCATATTATGAATCATATTTGCCAAATGATTATAAAATAAAAAATACATCATTAAGAGTGCTAAGCCTAATAATTAGTACTGCTAAAAACACAAATAATTGGTTAAATAGGAATAAAATATGTCGATCACAATGGGATTAAGTAATAAAATAAATTGAATATATAAAATTCACATCACAAATGAATATATAAAAATGTTTATCAAAAACAAGTTAAAAAGTTTAAAGGATTTAATCAAGGTACTTTCATTTACTTCAAGAGATGAAAAGTTAAAAATAATAAGAACAATATTTTTTGTAATTTTAGGTGGTTTCTTTGAAATATGTTCAATTTCAATATTATTACCACTTATTAGCACACTTGTTGGTGAAGATTTAGACAGTCAGTCTAAATCTTTAAATAGTTTGATTAATCTAACTAATGGGATTGGACAAGAAAATATTGCATTATTTTTGGTATTTCTTTTTACATTAACTTCAATCGTGGGAGCTCTTATAAGGGTATATAATACTTATCTATGTGCAAAAGTATCTGCCGATATAGGGGTTTCTATTACTGATAAAGCACTAAACTCATCAATCAGGAAGCCATATGAATTTTATATAAAAAATGGAACAAACCATTTAATATCAACTTTTACAAATAAGCCTGGAGAGGTAAGCGTGAGTATACAGAATATTCTTTTAATTATATCTTCCTCAATTATTCTAATTAGTATTATTATAACTCTTATAATAATAGAGCTAAAAATAACACTTATAACTTTAATAGGTCTATTTAGTACATATTGGTATTTAAACAGTATCAACAGTTCAAGAGTAAAATATAATAGCAAACAGATGGCTTATGATACAGATAATGGGATGAAATCAATACAGGAGACATTCAGATCAATAAGAGAGATAACTATTAGTAATAATCAAGATTATTTTAGGAATTATATTAGAAAATATAATAATTCTGTAAGAACGAAGTATGCAGAAAATTCATTTTATGGAAGTTTCCCAAAATTGATAATTGAACCGATAGGTATTATATTAATACTTTTAAGTTTAATTATAAAAACACGTTTTGATCAAACCTCACTAATAATAGCACTACCTTCACTAGGAAGTATTATTTTTGGATTCCAAAAGTTACTACCACTGATCCAAGTTATCTATTCAAATTACATATCATTAATAAGTAATCTTCATATTGTTAAAGATGTTATTTCAAATATAAATAAAGAGGATTATCTTAAAAAAAAATACAAGAAATTAAGTTTTACTAGAGGTATTTTTTTTAAAAATGTATATTTCTCTTATTCAACAAAAAGAGGTATGGTGCTGGAAAATCTGAATTTATCGATACCACGTGGAGCGAAAATAGGATTAATTGGAGAGAGTGGCTCTGGGAAAAGTACTTTTCTAGACTTATTACTTGGGCTTATTAAGCCTATATCAGGTGATATATATATAGATAATATTAACATTGCTTCTAAAGAAAAAATTAGTAAATCATGGCAAAAAAACTTATCTAATGTATCACAAGAAATTATTATACACGATACAACAATAGTACAAAATATTGCTTTAGGAGAAGAATTAAATGATATCGATTATAAATTAATAGAAAATTGTATTAACATCGTTCAATTAAAAGAGTTAATTGATAATTTACCAGATGGGCTGATGACAGTTTGTGGTGAAATGGGGATTTCATTAAGTGGGGGGCAATGCCAAAGGATAGGGATTGCTAGAGCTTTATATAAAAAGAGGGAGATACTTATTCTCGATGAAGCGACAAACAGACTAGATATTGATACAGAGAAAAAATTGATCGACTCAATTATGAAAAATCAGGAGTTAACAATAATTATAGTTTCACACCGTGAATCGACACTAAAGCTTTGTGAAACTATTTATAAAGTACAAAATAAATCGATACAACAACTAATACCATAATTAATAAAGTAATATTAGAATGAGATATTTATTCTTTAAAGAAGTATTTACGATATATAGGTTTAATAATAGGCTTTAATGTATTAGATAGTAGTATATCTAATATAACTAAAAATCTATTAAAAATCGAAATAAAGAATGAAAGATAATATGGTTTTACTAATAAACCTGAATTATTTAATCTCTCTAAATAATTTAAATATCTTCTTATATATGTAATAGTCTCTCTATTTAAATTTGAAAAGAATTTATATTTTCCATTAATTTCTATTGGAAAAGGTAGAAAGGTAGTTGAATGCTTAGCAAATTTAAAATCAACTAAGTTTTTATCTCTAAAGGATTTACAAAACTCATAAAGGTCATCAGAACTAATATAATAATCCATATAGTAAGTATATCTACTTTGATTAGAAGGACACCTTACATCGCTAACACCATGAAAAGCGAAGCTATCATGGACAAAAGATAAAACACTATTTCCAATTGGATAAAAGCTTTCTACAGGAAGAGCAAAATAGTTAAATAGATTTTGTGAGTCAACTTTATAAAATGTAGTAGCGCCTCCCCAATCATTCTTCCAGGTCTTGTTCATATAAAGTATGCAATTTCCAATATGAATATATTTCCCTTTTTGAATGAAACTATGATCAACATGAGGATGAAGATATCCTCCTTTATGCATCTGATGAAGTGGGCAATAACCGCCAAACCCGTCGAATTCAAGCAATGAAAACATTTTGCCAGACCATCCAGTCATTTCACGAATCAAATCTTTGCCTTTTTTACCTCCTAAGAGATTCATAGGTTGCTTAATATCATCTATAAATACATCACTTTTAAAAACAGTTTTCATCGTTTCTAAATGTGTATTGAAAGTATGATCTTTATCATTATCATTTAAAAGTTTAATCGAATTAAATGCTTTCTCATAAGAGTCAATGTCTAGGAAATCTTCTACAAAATTAGATATCATTTTACTTAAGAAGATATAAAAATTATAGCCTTGTTAAAAGAAAAAAGCATGTAGATAAATTTATATAAAGAATAAACATTTTTTTTTGTAAGAGTTAAATATTAGAATTCAAAGCATTGGTTGTTAAAGATAATCCTTTAGACATTTTAAAAAAAGAAAGATAACAATTAAAACTATTGAGAGAAAAATTACTATAGTTATCTAGTAAATAATCAAATTTAAATAATAATTTCTGAATATCGTCCCCTTCTGTAATACATATGCCAATATTATTTTTTTCAATGAAGTCAGAAACGTAGTTTCCAGGTCTCTTATCAGTTACATATAGAATCGGAGATGACAATGAACAGGCAGTAGCGATTCTACTAGGAAAAGCAACTTCGGATACATGCTTAGGTAAAGAAAGAACAGTTATAGAGCGTTGAGTATAAAAATTCAAAAGTTCTTCAGGGGGAACAAGAGGGTGAATCGAAACTTTTTGATTGGAGGATAACATATTTTTTAAATAGGAAGATTTACTACCACGTATTAAAAGATGCAAATGAATGTTATTTCTATTATTTAAAATATTTTCTAATCTAGAACACAAGATTTTATGCATATGTACTTGTCCTATATTTCCAATAAGAAATATATTAGTATTTGAATAATTATATATTTCTCTCTTGTTAATATTTTCAAACTTATCATGTGAAACTAATTCATCAGATATTAAACTCCAATTATATATAGTCTTAACTTTATTAATCTTTAAATTATACTTTAAAACCATTTTGTCTTTTATAGATTTACTACAAGCAATTACAAGGTCAAATGAATTATAAGAATATGAAAATAGTTTATCTAAAAATCGAAATAGAAAAGAAAAGAAATAATTTCTATTTTTATTGCTGATATATAAAACGTCTGGATAAATATCATGAGCAATTAAAACTAATTTCTTTTTATCTTGATAAATAAAATTTCGTAAGAACAATAAAAAAGTAAACACGGGAATCATTGTTGGAGGTGATGTGTGAATAATATATATTGATGGAGAATTTTTTTTTAGCAGAAGATAAACGAGAGTACTAAAAGTATAAAGAACATACCTAATAAACTTTAATATAATAATCTTTGAGGAAATGAAAGGTAGTGGTATGTTTCTGATATATAGATTTTTATTAGGCCTAAGAAAGATATTTTTTAAATTTCCAATAAATGTTGGACATACAACTGTCACTGTTTGAGACTGACTTAATTTATCAACAATTTGTTTATTATATATTGAAGTTGCATCAGATAAAGGACAATAACTGTCAGTAAATAAAACAAAACGCTTCATAAATGTATTATAATAATTAAAGCTAATCACATATAATGAATTTAATTATTATTAATATAAATAACAATTAAATTCAACGAGATAAAGAATTAAATTAAAAAATTAAGAATGTTCATTCTCATGTAGATATTTAAGGATATGATTCGAAGAAGAAACATTATGTGCTAATTCCTTAGAAATCACTGATCGAGTTTTGGCTAAGCTTACGACTAATTCTTCAGGATCTTCATTCATTGGCTTTCCAAAGGAAATACTATTGACTTTAGTTTTATAAAATTGAGCGAATAATTTAATTATATTCGAAACTCTAACTCCTTTACCACTTCCTATATTATATATACCTTTAGCATTTCTATTTAAAGCTATTTCAATAATCATTTTTGCTGCATCTTTCACCCATAGATAGTCTCTTTTAGTATCCGCAAACTCCATATTTATAATATTAGATTTTTGAGATACTTTATTGTAAATACTAAGCATTAATCCACTTTGCTTCTTCTTCCCTATACAAGAGACAAGTCGCAAAACACAATTAGAGTTGTTAGAGTTAAGAACCAACCGTTCAATAATTCTTTTATACATTCCATAAACACCAGTAGGCTTAACATTAAGATTCTCAGTCAAGTTATTATATCTTGAACTGACATCCTGAGTTCCATATACCAATGCAGAACTTAAATAGATAAATCTAATTGAAGAATATTTAAGCAACTCACTAATTACTTCGATTTCATTAATATTATCAATTTCCTGGGTACTAAATCTCTTACTATAACCTGCACAGAAGATTATGTCTGAAATAGAGTAATCAGATATCCATGATTGGAGATCTTTAATGATTATTTGACTCCATTTAACTCTATTAACTGGTATAACATTAATATTCTGACTTATACATTCAGAAATAATATGAGATCCCAAGAAACCATTACTTCCAACAACTAAAATACTCATTTTTGTATTTAATAAACTTTAATCTCTGGGACTAAAGTAATCATTTTACCTCCTTTTTTAAGATATTCCTTTTCTTTCTCTAAAAACTCATTTATAAAACTATATGGCATAACTATTAAATAATCAGGAAAGTCATTAATAATATCTTTTTCATTTTTAATAAGGATGTCTGTACCAGGACAAAATCTTCCAATCTTATCTATATTTTTTTCATACGCAAAATCTATCATCCCCTGGCCAAGACCACTTAATAATAAATTGGTATTACCTCTTGTAGAAGCTCCATAGATAGAAACAGTTTTTCCTTTATTCTTTAAATTTTTAACAAAATCATTAACTTTAGATGCGTGAACATTTATTGAATTAAAGTAATTTTTGATTTTTTCTAAAGAATGTAATCCCGATTCATCCTCAGAATTAATTGTTTCATATACAATATTTGTTATTGGCCTGAATCCTTTATCTACAAATATTCTGATCGAGCCACCGTTTATAGGTGAGAAACTACAATTATATATTTGCAATTGAGAAGAGTGTAATGAAACTAATTTAATAAATGTCTTTAGTGTATAGTATGTAATATGCTCATGGCTAATCATATCATAGCCATTATTCAGAATCATATCCTTTGTATAATTCATTTCAACAATCCAAATACCTTTATCAGAAATTAAATTTTCAATAGCTTTGATAAATTGCTTCAGATTAGATATATCATAAAACATAGAAATTGTTGTTATAATATCAAATTGATTATTTTGAGGGATTTTTTTAGAAGGAAATATATCGTTAATAAAGTTATGCTCAGTAAAAATATTTTTATAATATTTACCAATAACATTGGAGGGATCTACACCAGTGGTTTCCCATCCAATTGCTTTACAAATACTTAAAGTATAGCCATCATTACAACCAATATCTAGCCATCTACCTGGAGGCTTAGTCCCGTATTTAGTAACAATATCAGCTACTAAGTTAGTTAAATGTAATCTCATAGTATTATTTACTGAGCTATAATAGTAATATTCACTATATAGATCGTCGGGTGAATAGGCTTGCTCAAGTTGAATAAGAGCGCAATCATTACACATCGAGAATGTAAGATTACCTCTTAAAGAAGTTTCATCCTTTTGCGGAAATCTGCCTGTAAAAGGAAAATTATCTAGGTTAAATAAATTCGTAGTAACATTTGAACATGCCCAACATTTTTTATATGAAGAATTAAATGGCTTAGCAAGCATGATGCATTATGTTTTAAAAAGATTATACCATGTATAACATCTAGAAAAATATTTTAAGTGCTTAAAAAGTTGAATGTAGATTAAATAATAAAATAAGTAGAGTTTACTTTTATCGACTTTTTATATATAGTTCTACTTCCATTGCAAGATAGTGCATTATTGTCATATGACATTGTTGAATTAAAGCTGTTTCATTCGAATTTATTAAAATATATTCATCACAAAATTCTAGTGCTTCTCCGCCATCTCGTCCTAGAAAACCAATAGAATTAATATGATTAGAATTAGCATATTTTAATGACTCAATTATATTTTTAGAATTTCCTGATGTACTAAGTACTATAAGCAGATCATTTTTTTTACCGAAACATTCAACAGTTCTTTTGAATGAATTTTGATAGCCAAAATCATTAGATGCGGCGGTAAGAATTGTTGTATTAGAATTTAAGGAAATGCACTTAACAGGAGCACGATTAAATTCATATCTTACAACTAATTCAGCACAAAAATGTTCTGCATCAGAAGCTGATCCACCATTACCCCCTACCATAATTAGATTTCCTATGTCTATGGTTTTAAAAATAGTCTTCTTAATTGACTCAATTTTTTCGATATTTAACTTAGTTGAAAGTTGATTAATCATATAAGAAGATCTATGAATAAAGTTCTCAAGACTATTCATCTAGATATCTAAATTAAAATATATTTTATACTATAGTCTAAAGAAAGGATTAATCCATAAGGTAATATAAGTTTCTATGAAAAAATTAACACTAACCAACGATTAATGACAAAAAGTATAGACAGATAATCATTAACTTTTCAAGAAAATTAGAATAGAATAGATATCTTGTTCTTAAAATATTTTTTAACAATTTTCTAGTTTTTTCTGAATGCCTAAAACGCATTAAAAGGATGTATTTTAAGAAAATGATTCTTTCTGACAATGTAAATGAGTTTACTATAAACTTATTTAGATAGAAAGAATTTTTGTAACCAATAGGGAGTAAACAAATTAATGGCCAAGAGGCCCAACTAACTGCATGAGCTGAACCAGGGTTTATAGGTGCTTCTTTTTCTAAAAAACATTGAATAATTTTCTCTGAAGAAATTGTTATGTCACCGCCGGAATATAAGTGCATTAATGGCATTGCGACATGAGCGATACGAGATGATAGCGTTCTATATGAATACTTTATATATTTAGTAATCAATTCCCTTGAGAAAAGAGAGTTACCACCAAGGATAAAATCTCCTATATTAATCTCAGATAGAGTTAAATCTTTTATAGAGCAAATAGATTTAGTTACACGAATATTAGAATCACAATTAAAAAAAAAGGCTTTAGAGTTTGGATAATTTTCAACATGAGTAAACATAATATCAAAGGCTAATGGATTAAGTTGTTTAGAATCTCCGAGAAAAAAAATCCAATCAGAATTAAAGTATTCGTAAGCTCTTAAAATACTTTGGTCACAACCAACATTATTTTTATTAACTTCTATTACTAAATCAAGTACTTCATCAAAAACTTTTAAATCATCGCGTGAGGGCAAACTGTTAGCATTTGGCTCAAGAAGTAATAATACTTTGATTTTCGTTCTTGCAGCAATTTTTATTGAATGTAATACTTTTAAAAGATTTACTGGACGATTGTGGGTTGGGATAACAACAGAAATGTTCATAAATATAGTATACTATATATCATTTATATTAAGAAAGTTACATCCAGCTCTCTTAGAGGAAATCTCATCCAAATGACTATCTCCTACCATTAAACTATCACTTAGTTTGATATTCCTAAAATAGGATTCTTGAAAAAATAAACCTGGTTTCGGTTTCCTACAAAAACAGTCATACTTAAGGTCAACTATTTCACCGTTAAATCCCCTGTGATTATGATGAGGACACAAATTAAATGAGTCAATTTTTAATCCTAATTCCTGACATTTATTTATAATAAAAGAGTTGATTGATATTACATCATTCCAAGTCACGATGCCCATTGCAATTTGGGGCTGATTTGTGATAATGATAGTCATAGAGTAATTATTACTTAATTTAGCTAACTTTATTACGTTACTTTCGATAATATTTACTTGATTTATTGAGGTAATATATTCGTTGTCTGGACAATTAATAAGTGTTTTATCTCTATCTATAAATAAGCAGGTTTGTTGATTTACATATGAACGATTATAAATAAGATTCTTTATTAATAATTTTTCGACTTCTATAAATCTCTTAGGTGTGCCAATATCTCTTACAAACTCTGTAGAATTATAGCTAAAAATTCTAATATTATACTTCTTAGAATTAGAAAGAAAATAATTACAAAAAGAGGAGGGTTCTTCAGGTCGAGGTAAATTTTTTAAAATCTTTGAATTAAGGATTGCTATACCGGAATTACCTAGAAACATATGTGATATGTTATTTTTTTTATGAGGTTTTAAACTGAAGTTGTTAATCTGCTTATTTGGAAACTCCCCAATCAGATCAGAATCATTAGGATGTGAGCATTTATGAGTGAACAAAGTAACATCACTTTTATTTTCAATATGAAAAGTAAAAAAACGTTGTAAGTCGACATCCCAAATAAGATCTGCATTGATAAATAATAAATCTCCTTCTAAAAAATCCTTAATATTCCATAAGCCACCACATTCACCAAGAGGTTTTGATTCAGGAATAATTGTTATATTGATTCCTAATTCTATTTCTAATTTCTGCAGTAAAGATTTAAATAATTGCTGCTTATAACATGTAAGAATGTAGACATTTTTAATTTCAAAGTTAGAAACCAACCTTAGAGTTCTTTCAATACACGAAATATTATCAATAGGAAATAGAGGCTTTGGAATGCTTTTAGTTAGCTCCTCTAATCTTGTACCTCTTCCTCCAGCTGAAATAATACAAGTTTCAAGTTTATAGAGATTAGCTTTCATTTTGAAAGGTTATATCTATTAAATAATAGTACTTTCATAGTTTAGTGATGAATTTAAAATAATAAATTAATGATACAATATTGATAAAAAATTGGTAGTTATATTAAAGATTTTAATTTATCTATATAGACTTTAGTATATTTATGAATGTTTGATTTAGGTGACTTATATAGATCCTGCCATAAAAATTCAGAATGTTGTAGAATTAGATTATTAGAATTAATTCTATCTATATTATTAATCCTGAGATTATAAGTTAGAACAATATAATGACTATTAAATTGTGTATTTCCAAGGAAATTATCCTTATAAAAATGTTCAAAGATACCAAGTAAATTAAGATTATCATCAGGAGTAATTATTACACCTATTTCTTCTTTCAGAATACGTATCGAGGCGTTGATAATTGATTCTAATTTCCTAATTCTACCACCCGGAACAAAATAATAGTTTTTGGCAGGAGGATTGTTTCTTTTTGCAATTAAAAGTTTATTTTTAAAGGTGATACAAAAATCTAATGCTGTAACGGGTGATGTCTTTAGTACATTTGAATAGTCTTCTTCACTCAAAAACATTAGATCAAAAAATACTTACTATAGTAATATAATATATTTAATTTTTTGTAATTATATTTATTCTGACAATTTTGTATCCTAGCGAGGTTAAGTTTTCAAATTTATTTTCGTCTAAGACAATAAGAGCAAATCTGGAACCAATCGAACCAATTGGCCTGCCACCAAAAATCAGTCCTTTATATTTTAAATCATAAAGAGTATTTAAAATTTCTTTGTATCCATCAATTTCTTTCTTTTTTATTGAATCATTCATTATAAGTTCACCTATAGCCTCAAGATTAATATTTTCAGATTCCAATAAATTAATCATTTTTTCAATAATTTTATACCTAGAAATTAACTCATTTTTTTTCCATAAATCCTTTCTAACATTTATACCTAATGTATTGGATCTATATTTATTAGGTACAGATTTATCATATAACAAAGCGAATGATTGATTTAAACTATTAGAAGAAGAAAAAGATAACCGAATAGGTCTAATCCTTACTTCTGGTCGGAAGTTATTTAAATCATTTAAATTTTTAAATCTTACTTCATAGAGATTAAACCCTCCAAAAGCAGCATTAAGATGATCTTGGAATCCAATATTTTTATTAATTTTTTTTTCTATTAAATATGAATTAATAAATAAGTCATAACTGCCTAAGATCTCATTCTTTTCTAGACGTGAAATCAAATCAGTAAATGCTACAGCAAATGCGCCTGAACTTCCCATACCTAATCCTGAAGGTAAAGAAGCAAGACATGAAATATTTAATGATTTAATTTTTTTATAGTTTGTAATAAGAGTTTCTCTAATAAAAGGATGCTCAATGTCCTCAATATTATTTTTATATTCAATATTTCTATAACTAATTCTAAAATTATAATCTCTTATTTCCGGCATGTTATGGGCATAACACATCACTTCCTTATTAATGGTCATGCTCAATAAAGGAAACCACGAATCTATCGGTATTAATTCTGGCTGATCTCCAGAGGAAGATAATAAACCAATTCTTAAAGGTCGCGAAGAAAACATCTTTAACGGACTAATCTATACTTTGAAGTATCATTTTTAATCTTTCCTCTCCAATAATCTAGCAAATCAATCATAGTATCCTGATAACTATACTTTCTTTTCCAGTTTATAACTTTTTTAAACTTACTAATATCTGGTATTTGAAGATCAGCGTCAATAGGTCTTAATCTATTGGGATCTACTTTTATATTGATAAGATCGCTTTTAATAGAACTTTTAATTAAAAAATCAAGTGTTTCTTCCACATTGCAAGTGTAATCTCCTCCAATATTATAAGCCTCACCAAAACCTGTTTTACTAGAATCCATAAGAAGATAATAAGCATTTACAGCGTCTCTTACATCAGCATAGGTTCTCAAACTTTTTAAATTTCCTACATAGATTGTGTTACTTGGTATCAAACCATTCTCAATTAATGCTACTTGCTTAGCAAATGAGGATTCATGGAATACATCGCCTCTTCTTGGACCTGTATGAGTAAACATTCTAGTAATAAAAACTTTCAAACCAAAAGCATCAAAAAAATATTTACCGATTAAATCTGTGCCAACCTTCGAAATAGCATAAGGACTAGCGGGATGGAAAGGTACATTTTCATTAATAGGTACAAATTCCTTAGATACTCTACCAAAAACTTCTGAAGAAGAACAAACATGTACTTTAGAATTACCACTATATTCTCTCAAAAAGTTTAAAAGATTATAAGTACCATTTATATTCGTCTCGAAGGTCTCCATTGGGCTAGTGAAACTAACATGAGGATAACTTTGAGCTGCTAAATGAAAAACATGATCAAAGGGTTTATATTTACTTATTAAATTAGATACACTTAATGAATCTCTTAAATCCATATGTTCAAAAATTATACGCTTATTAGATACATGCTTAGAAGAATAAATATGTGCTATATTGTCATCATTACTTCTCCATCTACACGCACAAACAATAAGTTCATACCTATCAATATTATCAATACATTTATCTAGCAAATGAGATCCAACCATTCCTGTAACTCCAGTTATTAAAATCTTCATATAAGCAGTCGATAAAACTTTTAAACAATATCATAATCTTAACATAGAATAGAAAATAGAATAGTAACTGTTATTTTTTATGGAAAAGGTATCAATTATAATTCCAGTCTTTAATTCAGAAAAAACGATTTACAGATGCCTATCAAGCATAATATGTTCAGAATTCAAAGATTATGAAATTATCGTATGTAATGATGGTTCAACAGATCAAACTGATTCTGAAATAAGAAGATTTTTTAGAAAACATAGTTCTATTAAGCATAAATTACTTAATATTAAAAATAATTCTGGTATTTCTACAGCTAAAAATCTATGCATTAAAAATAGTATAGGCGAGTATATAGCTTCAATTGATTCTGATGATACTATGAATAGAAAAAGACTAGGTTTACAGGTAGATTTCTTAGACAAGAATCCATCTATTACAGTTGTTGGTACATCCCAAAAATTTAGATTTTCAGACAATAATTACAAAATTAACAAACCACCTAAAAATGATAAATTTATAAAAGCTGGATTATTCGTGAGAACGACTATATTACATCCAACAATAATGATTAGATCTAAATTCATTAAAGATAACAATATAACTTATTCGAATTCTCATAAGTTTTGCGAGGATCATTTGTATTTTATAGATATAAAAAATAAAGGAGGAAGCTTTGCTAATTTATTGCAATTGACAGATAACTATGATTTTTCAGGTCCTAAGGTATGGTCAAATAATTCAGATAAGGAAATGATGAATAGCATAAGAAAAATTTGGATTGGAATACTAACTGATATTTCAATCCCGATAAAAGAAAAATACTTAAATAACCTGATGCTTTTATCCCACAGGAAATTAATACGATCTCCAAAAGAATGTATTGAACTAATAATTTTTATTGGAATATTACTTACAAAAGTAGATCATAATAATGGTGGAAAATTTATATTTTTCCTTTCCAGATTAAAAGATATAATTATACTATTAAGAAAAACAATTATTAAAAGGATAAAAAAAAGAAAGTGATTTTATATAAATAATTTAAAAACTATATTTACAGATAATAGATAATAGATGTTATAATATATTATATTCAGTTAATTAAAATTGAAATATCCTACGCTCCTAATAACTTCAGCAATACAACCAAACGAAGGGATAGCTCATCTAAAGCTAGTTAGCCCTAAAGAAAGATTAAAATACACTTTAAATGGTATTAAAAAATGGAAAGAATTAATCCCAAAATTAAGAATAGTTATTGTTGATGGTACAAATTTTGAATTGACAACGCACGTTGATAGTGATGTAGAATGTATATGCTACAAAAATGATATTTTTCTGGATCCTAGAAAAGGTAAAAGTGCTGGAGAGGCTCAAGATATCGTTTACGCATTAAAGAACTCGGAATACATAAAACAATATCCAAATGTAATGAAAGTCACCGGTAAAAGATGGGTACAAAATATAAAACATTTCAAAAGAAATGACTTATTTACTAGGTTCAAATGTAAACCTATTTTCTCTAATACTTTATCATTGATATATATAAATACATCTTTTTTATGCTTTGATAGAGATTATTATTTGTCATTATTTGAAAATATGTCAAATGAAATAAACGAGAATTACCATCATAGAGATATTGAACATATTATGGCAGAAATTCTAATAGAGAAAAAAGTTAGACATTATACATTTGAGAAAATACCTAACGTTGATGGGTGGGATGGAACAGGAAATTACTCCATATTAGATTTATACCCTGATAAGATCAAACATCAATTTAGAAAATTAAAGTATAAAATTATCAGCAAAATAAAATAATTACTTATTAAAATTGATATAATAATTCAAAATAAAATAGAATTCTTATGATTTTTATTAGTAAATCGTAAAAAATAATTTTTAATTCTATTAATAATTTTTCTAAAAAAATAATATCTACTAATCAAATATATTTGTTTACTAAAAGGCTTCATTTTACTATAGTTATATAGTTTGTTCGTAGAACAAAATGATTTATTGATAGGGGCATGGATTCTTGGTAAT
>CETG01000598.1_pt1 | contig 29969 bp, 22 predicted proteins | sample 361471 | NCBI WGS metagenome assembly CETG01 (sample SAMEA2622696, study PRJEB7988) | marine metagenome | isolation source: saline water (ENVO:00002010), including | reverse complement strand
GCGCAGGCCCATCACCAGTTTGATGATGCTCCAGACGATCAGGCTGGAGATGAACACCCACAGGAAGATCACTACGATACCCATCAGCTGAGCGGTCAGGGTAGCGTCGTTGTTGGTCAGGCATACAGCCAGCAGACCCCAGATACCGACCACACCGTGAACGGAGATGGCACCGACCGGATCGTCGATCTTCAGCTTGTCCAGAGCCAGGACAGAGAAGACTACGATCACGCCGCCTACAGCACCGATCAGGGTGGCTTGCAGGCCGCTCGGAGTCAGCGGCTCGGCAGTGATGGCAACCAGGCCAGCCAGTGCACCGTTCAGTGCCATGGTCAGGTCAGCCTTGCCGAACAGGATGCGGGCAACAACCAGACCGGCGATCAGACCACCAGCAGCAGCAGCGTTGGTGTTGACGAAGATCTGGGCAACAGCGTTGGCATCGGAGATGTTGGATACAACCAGCTGCGAACCACCGTTGAAGCCGAACCAGCCCAGCCACAGGACGAACATACCCAGAGTGGCCAGCGGCAGGTTGGCGCCCGGGATGGCGTTGATCTGACCGTTGGAGCCGTACTTGCCCTTACGAGCGCCCAGCAGCAGCACACCGGCCAGAGCAGCGGTAGCACCGGTCATGTGAACCACACCGGAACCGGCGAAGTCGAGGAAGCCAGCTTCGTTCAGGAAGCCACCGCCCCACTTCCAGAAGCCCTGGATCGGGTAGATGAAGCCAGTCATGATAACGGCGAAGACCAGGAACGCGAACAGCTTCATGCGCTCGGCAACCGCACCGGAAACGATGGACATGGCAGTCGCAACGAATACGACCTGGAAGAAGAAGTCCGAAGCAACCGAGTAGTACGGTGCATCGTCGCCACCGGCGAGTACGTCTTCAACGGTGTTCTCGGCACCGATCAGCACGCCGAAGCTCGGGAAGATACCGCCTTCCGGGCTGGAGTACATGATGTGGTAGCCGATCAGCAGATACATGGTGCACGCCGTTGCGTACAGGGCCACGTTCTTGGTCAGAATTTCAGTGGTGTTCTTGGCGCGGACCAGACCGGCTTCGAGCATGGCAAAACCCGCCGCCATCCACATCACCAGAGCACCGCAGATCAGAAAGTAGAATGTATCAAGCGCGTACTTGATTTGTACGATGTCTTCCATTTTAAGCCCCCCATATAGGCTTGGTTACTGCTGTCTGTTGAACAACCCGCCTTAGATGGCGTCGGTGCCGGTCTCGCCGGTACGGATGCGGATGGCCTGTTCGAGGTTGACCACGAAGATCTTGCCGTCACCGATCTTGCCGGTGTTGGCTGCCTTGGTGATGGACTCGATAACGCGATCCAGCATGTCGTCAGCGATGGCAACGTCGATCTTCACCTTCGGCAGGAAGTCGACAACGTACTCAGCGCCACGATACAGCTCGGTGTGACCTTTCTGACGACCAAAGCCCTTGACCTCGGTTACGGTGATGCCCTGAACGCCGATTTCAGACAGCGCTTCACGCACGTCATCCAGCTTGAAAGGCTTGATTACAGCCGTTACTAGTTTCATTTCGATACTCCCGTGTGATGGACTGCCCTGGGGGACAGCACAAGTCTATGCCGAGTTAGAGGCTTTTAGAAACGGACAAAACAAAAGTGCTGTCGCAGTCGTCAGAATCGCCGACACGCCCTGCACATGCCGGCGCACTCATCTCGACACAGGCAGAGATCAATTGCGTCCCTGCCCCCGCTGGCAGCGCCTGGGTGTTCCCGATGCCTAACCGCGGATTACGGGTCAAACCTGCCAGGGTCAATCGCTTCATTATTGTGCTCCCGATGTGATCGCTCACGATTCTGGCTGCGCCCCGATGCCGTGCCCCGTAGAGGGACATGCCGCCGGGATCAGCTGGAGCAAGCTTTGCAGAAACCCTGCCAATTTTGTTTTCCCGTTAATTTTCAATTGGTTGCAAATAAACAGGGACAGCAGGCCATCATCAACGCACTACCCATGCACCAGCATAGTGCACAAGCGTGGTGCGCGCGCACAAAGTACGCACAAGCACGGCGCGGATTTCGGCGAGCCGGATCGGAGTGCTACACTTGCAGGCCCGTCAGCCCTCTTGACCCGCAGGTAACAGGCATATGCTGCACAAACTGGTGATAGACACCGTCAGCGCTCAGGCGACCAAACTGCTGATGAGCGAACAGGGGCTACCCAACGTGGAAGTCGAGAAGCATCTCAAGGCCTTGCTGCAAAGCGCGCTGAGCAAGCTGGATGTGGTCAGCCGTGACGAGTTCGATACCCAGCAGGCCGTGCTGATGCGCACCCGCGAGCGCCTGGAAGCGCTGGAAAAGCGCGTCAGCGAGCTGGAAGCCAAAGCCCCCTGATGCCCCTTGGCAGCAGCCTTGCTGCCAACCCACACGTTATCGCCTGACCCTCGGCAGTATCAGGTATTGATCAAGGAGCGATCATGTCCCTGGCCACCATCCACAGCCGCGCGTGTCTGGGTATCGACGCGCCGGCCGTCCAGGTCGAAGTCCATCTTGCCAACGGTATGCCCAGCCTGACCCTGGTCGGCTTGCCGGAAACGGCGGTCCGTGAAAGCAAGGACCGGGTGCGCAGCGCGTTGCTGAACGCGCAGCTGGAGTTCCCGGGCAGCAAGCGCATCACCATCAGCCTGGCGCCCGCCGATCTGCCCAAGGATGGCGGCCGCTTTGATCTGGCCATCGCCCTCGGGCTGCTGGCGGCAAGCGGGCAGATTCCGGCACAGGCACTGACCGACTGCGAGTGCATCGGCGAGCTGGCGCTGTCCGGCGAGCTGCGACCGATACAGGGCGTGCTGCCGGTGGCGCTGGCCTGCCGCGATGCCGGTCGCAAGCTGATTCTGCCGGCCGCTAACGCGGCCGAGGCCGCACTGGTCAGCGGGATCGAACTGATCGCTGCCGATCATCTGCTGCCGCTATGTGCGCACTTGCGCGGTGAGCAGCGCTTGCCCGACCTCCCCCCGACGGCGCCCTCAGAGCCAGCCAGGCATGCCGACCTCGCCGACGTACAGGGACAGGAGCAGGCCAAAAGGGCGCTGATCATCGCCGCAAGCGGCGGTCACAATCTGCTGCTGTTCGGGCCACCCGGAACCGGCAAGACCCTGCTGGCCAGCCGTCTGCCCGGCATTCTGCCGCCACTTGCGGAGCAGGAAGCACTCGAGGTCGCGGCGATTCAATCGGTCTGCGACCGCACGCCGCTGAGCGCCTGGCCTGCCCGCCCCTTTCGCTCGCCCCATCACGGTGCATCCGCTGCGGCGCTGGTTGGCGGCGGCAGCCAGCCACGCCCCGGTGAAATCAGCCAGGCACATCATGGCGTGCTGTTTCTGGATGAGTTGCCGGAGTTCGATCGTAAGGTACTGGAGATGCTGCGTGAGCCACTGGAGTCCGGTGCGATTCACATCGCCCGCGCCCGCGAGCAACTGCGCTTTCCTGCCCGATTTCAACTGGTAGCGGCGATGAACCCCTGCCCCTGCGGCTATCAGGGTGACCCATCGAGCCGCTGCCGCTGCACGCCGGAGCAGGTTCAGCGCTACCGCAGCAAGCTGTCGGGCCCCCTTTTGGACCGCATCGACCTGCATCTGGCGATGCGCAACGAGCCATTCAGCCTGCAGGGCAACAACGAGCCCGGCCGGCCGGACAGCGCGACTGCTGCGGCGCAGGTGGCAGCCGCCAGGGCGCGCCAGCTGAATCGGCAGCAGGGTCTCAATGCCCATATGGGACTGGAGAGCTTGCGTACGCACTGCAAGCTGAGCGACGCCGATGCTCAGTGGCTGGAGCAGGCGGTCACCCGCCTTGGGCTCTCCCATCGGGCCAGTCACCGGGTACTCAAGGTCGCGCGGACGCTGGCGGATCTGGACGCCGTAGCGCAGATCAGCCGTTCACATCTGGCAGAAGCGCTGCAATATCGGCAGCTGGACCGCCAGCCCGGCTAGAGAAAAGATATGCAATAACTGGCAGGCGCGAACAGGTGGACTATAGTCAGTAGCAGCGGGGCGGCACCGGTGTCGAGACGCTGGCGCCAGCGGTGCCGGTCGTCGCCTTGCGTTTAACCTGCAGCAATCAGGAAATCAGTGACAGACCGGTTGCCGATCCGCACTCTTCCTCACGCCCCATCGCGTAGGCATCCATGAAGTAACACAGCTCCTCGAATGCCAGCGCCGGGCTGATGAAATAGCCCTGTACCTGATCACACCCGAGACTGCGCAGAATCTCCAGTTGGTCGCGATATTCGACGCCTTCGGCAACCACTTCCAGCCCCAGACTGTGCCCCATGTCGATCATCGCCCCCACCAACTGACGATCGGCCGTACGCTCGGCAATCGCCTTGACGAAACTGCGATCAATTTTCAGCAGGTTGATCGGCAGGCTGTGCAGGTGAACGAACGACGAAAACCCGGTGCCGAAGTCATCCAGCGAAAAACGCAGCCCCAGGCCGGTCATCCCGTCCATGGTCATCAGCACCTGCTCCGGCTGCTGCATGACCGCGGTCTCGGTCAGCTCGAACTCCAGCCAGTGCGGGTCGATGCCGGTGCGTTCGAGCAGGCGCTTGACCGTCGACAGCAGCGCGCTGTCCTGGAACTGGCGGAACGACATGTTCACCGCCACGTGCACCGGTGCCATATTGCGCTTCTTCATCTGGGCCAGATCGTGGCAGGCGCGGGCAATGACCCAATAGCCCATTGGCACGATCAGGCCGGTCTCCTCGGCCAGCGGAATGAATTCGTTGGGCCCGAGCAGACCGCGCTCGGGATGACGCCAGCGAATCAGCCCCTCAAGGCCAACGATCTTGCCGCTGCCGAGATCGACCCGCGGCTGATAGTGCAGCTCAAACTCACCGCGCCGCAGCGCATGGCGCAGCGAAGCCTCAAACTCGATCAGGCTGTGCGCCTGCAGATTGATGCGCTCGTCATAGAAGTGGAAATTGCAGCCGCGCTGGCCCTTGGCCTGCAGCATCGCCAGATTGGCGTGCAGCAACAGACTGTCGACGGTCTGGCCACCCTCAGGATAGGTGGCAATACCGACACTGCAGCCGAGCAGCATGCCTTCACTGTTGACGTTAAAGGGCTCGGCCAGCTCGTTGATGATCTTCTGCGCGATCTGCAGCAGGTTGCTGGACGAGCCGTAATCCTCGACTACCAGAGCAAACTCGTCGCTGCCCATGCGGCCGATGGTGTCGGTGTTGCGCAGCACCGAGCGCAGCCGCTCGACCACTTCGCAAATGATGGCGTCGCCGGCACTGTGGCCTAGGGTATCGTTGACGTGGCGAAAGTTGTCCATGTCGACACAGAAAACCGCCAGCGGCTGATTGGTACGCAGGGCGCGGCGCATGCCCTGCTTGAGGCGATCCTGAAGCATCTGCCGATTGCAGGTGCCGGTCAGCGGGTCGAAGCTTGCAGCCCGTTCAAGGGCACTGCGCAGCCGGTGGCGTTCAATGGCGTACTGCAGGCAACGCACCATCTCGCTGGCTGACGCCTGCTCCCAGAGACTGTCGTTCAAGCCGCTGTTAAACCCGGAGAAATCCGGCTCGCTGACCAAGTGAATGACGGGGACGCCACAGTCCTGCAGCAGGGAAAGATTCGCCGAACGCGACAGTACCGCCTGTACCTCATCCTGATTGATTCGGGTCTGCAGCTGATGCCAGTCATCCATACGCTCCAGCACGAAGGGCAGACGTGCCAATGCCGATAGCCGCCGACAGAGCTGCACGTAGGCTCCGTGGTCGCTATCGAGCATTACTACCCGCTGCGTCGCACTGTCATCGCTCAACTGGCGATCCCCCAAGGTTCGAGAACAACACTGACACTCACCATCCCACCCTCCAGCTAGCCAAGCTATCTACTTGATTTGGCTGACATCTTTCTGGAAGCCACTGCGACATCAGGCAGGGCTGACAGCGTCACATTACGTCTCGAAAGGCAAAGATTCTTTTAAATTTAGATATATACAGCATTTTTGTGAAGTTACTTATAGCGAAATTTTGCGTAATTACCAAGCTTCACCCGCACCGCTCATCCGGTCTCAACACGAAAACTGCTACTATTGCCCGCCCGTTCAGGAGTATCAAAGCCGTGTCACGCCTCAACCCCCGCCAACAGGAAGCCGTCGAATATATCAGCGGGCCGCTGCTGGTACTGGCAGGGGCCGGTAGCGGCAAGACCAGTGTGATCACACGCAAGATCGCCTATCTGGTCAAGGAGTGCGGTATCCGCGCGCAAAACATCATCGCCGTGACCTTCACCAACAAGGCCGCACGCGAGATGAAGGAGCGGGTCAGCCAGCTGATCAAGGGACCGGACGCCCGCGGCCTGACCGTCTCGACTTTCCACAACCTCGGTCTGAACATCATCCGCAAGGAGCATCAGCGACTCGGCTACAAGCCCGGCTTCTCGATCTTCGATCAACAGGATGCCACGGCATTGATTACCGATCTGATGCACAAGGATTACGGCGCCGAAGACGGCATCGAAGGCATCCAGGCACAGATCTCCAACTGGAAGAACGACCTGATCCTGCCGGATGAAGCACTGGCCAAGGCCAAGACCCCGCAGGAGCAGACCGCCGCCAGCGTCTACATGCACTACCAGCGCACCCTAAAGGCCTACAACGCGGTCGACTTTGACGACCTGATCCTGATCCCGGTGGTGCTGTTTCGCGATAACCCCGATGTGCTCGAGAAGTGGCAGTTTCGCATCCGCTACATGCTGGTCGACGAATACCAGGACACCAACGCCAGCCAGTACCTGCTGGTCAAGATGCTGGTCGGCGCGCAATCGCGCTTTACCGTGGTCGGTGACGATGACCAGTCGATCTACGCCTGGCGCGGCGCCCGCCCGGAAAACCTGGCGCTGCTCAAGGAAGACTTTCCCCAGCTCAAGGTAGTCATGCTGGAGCAGAACTACCGCTCCACCAGCCGTATCCTGCGCGCCGCCAACACCCTGATCGCCAACAACCCGCATGTGTTCGAGAAGCAACTGTGGAGCGAGCTGGGCTACGGCGAGCCACTGCGCGTGATCCGTTGCCGCAATGAAGAGGCCGAGGCCGAGCGCGTGGCGGTCGAGATTCAGAACCAGCACCACCAGCACAAGCGTGCCTGGCGCGACTTTGCCATCCTTTACCGCGGCAACCACCAGGCCCGCCTGATCGAACTCAAACTGCAGCACCACCAGATCCCCTACCACCTGTCCGGCGGCACCAGCTTCTTCAGCCGGCAGGAGGTCAAGGACCTGATGTCCTACCTGCGCCTGCTGGTCAACCAGGATGACGACAACGCCCTGCTGCGGGTCATCAACGTCCCGCGCCGCGAGATTGGCCCGGCCACCCTGGAAAAGCTCGGCACCTACGCCAACGAACGCCAGATCACCATGTACCAGGCCTGCACCGAGATCGGGCTGGGCGAGCGCCTGGATGCCCGTTACACCGAAAAGCTGCAGCGCTTCATCACCTGGCTCGACGGCATCCGCAAGCAGTGCTACGAAGGCGACCCGATTGAAACCCTGCGACGCATGGTGCTCGATCTGGACTACGAGAACTGGATTCGCCAGAACTGCTCCAGCGACGAGATCGCTGCCAAGCGCATGGGCAACGTCTGGTTCCTGCTGGACTCGATCAAAAGCATCCTGGAAAAGGACGAAAGCGGCGAGAGCAACATCGAAGATGCGATTGCCAAGCTGGTCCTGCGTGACATGCTCGAACGCCAGGAAGAGGAAGAGGACTCCGACCGGGTACAGCTGATGACCCTGCACGCCTCCAAGGGTCTGGAGTATCCGCACGTGTTTATCATGGGCATGGAGGAAGAGATTCTCCCCCACCGCTCCAGCATCGAAGCCGACAGCGTCGAAGAAGAGCGCCGCCTGGCCTATGTCGGCATTACCCGTGCGCGCAAGACGCTGACGTTTACCTTCGCTGCCAAGCGCCGCCAGTTTGGTGAAGTCATCGACTGTGCGCCCAGCCGCTTCCTGGACGAAATTCCGTCCGAAGATCTGGAGTGGGAAGGCACCGAGGAAGCACCGGTCGAGCAGAAGCAGGCCCGCGGTAAAGCGGCACTGTCCAACCTGCGCGACCTGCTCAAGGGCTCCTGAGCCAGAAAGCAAAACGCCCCGCACAGGGCGGAGCGTTCAGTACAGCGCGAATGGCCGAATCAGAGACCGGACATTTCCTTGATCGCTGCCATCAGCTCTTCGTCAGAGCAGTCACCACAGGTACCTTTCGGCGGCATCGCGTTCAAACCAGCAACGGCGTTTGCCAGCAGCATATCCAGATCACCACCATGACGGGCAGTCCAGGCAGCGGTATCACCAATCTTCGGAGCGCCCAGTACGCCAGCGCTGTGGCAGGCGGAGCAGAACTTGCCGACTACATCGGCACCGGAGCGCGGACCCGCTGCAGCAGCAGCGCCACCGCCAGCAACCTCGTCAGCACACGGATCACCTGCCAGGCAGACGGTACCGTAAGGCTTCAGACGTTCAGCGATAGCCTCTTCGTTCGCGGTGGCAGCGAAAGCATTACCGGCAACTACGGCCAGCATGGCCGCCGAGGCCAGCAGAATCTTCTTCAAAGTCATCACCTTGTGCATCCTCATCATGGCTATAAGTGTTGCGCCCAAGTGCATTGCCCGGACAATGTGCGCGAGTATACCGATAAACCCCCACCCGACAAAGTACCCGACTTGCCACAGCACGCAAGGAATCCACCCTGAGGCATGGACGCGGCCCCGTTCAATGCGTATCATTGCCGCGCTGAAACGCACCTGCCGCCGACTGCAACACGCAAAGGCAGCCAGGGTGCGGCCAAAGGTCGCAACGACCGCAACAGCGCAACGCACTCGTAGCTCAGCTGGATAGAGTACTGCCCTCCGAAGGCAGCACTCATTGAATTGAGCCAAGGTGCAAAAAGATGTCAAAATACGAACGTTTTACCGCCACGCACCCGTAGCTCAGCTGGATAGAGTACCGCCCTCCGAAGGCGGGGGTCACAGGTTCGAATCCTGTCGGGTGCGCCATATTTCCCTGAAAATCAAAAGCTTACCAAAAAATAGCTTTGACTCATGGCTATTTCAGAGTCTTTCGTACACCTGCATCTAACTCTTCCGCTGCTTCTCACTACCTATTTGAATGACATCTGCCCTCAGAGCGAAAAAAAGGCTGAAAATCGCTCTGTGTCCATTCTGTGTCCATTCTGTGTCCATGTTTTTTTAGCAGATCGAACGCACTGCTGATTTTGAGTACTGCCCTTTGTGCCCAGTTTCCCAGATAGAGCAGCCAACTGCTCCTCGGCTAAAATTACTCGTACTGCACGAAAGTCACACTAAACTCTTTGCACTGACGATGTTGCTGAAGCCGATTTTGGAAGCTAAACGCATCGTTCAACTCAAATCGCTGAAAAATATCCAACCCCCTCCCCAAGACGATTTTCCACCCGGTATCCGTTGTAATGTCACGGTCATGCTTGGTGCCGGTGGTGTCATACGCCCAGGTGAACTGAATACCCACCCCAGCGCAGGCATCTGCAATCTTCTGCAGACTTTCGGTCTGTCGATCGCCGTTTAACTCATCCTCCACGGTGACCACATGTACAGCTACTTCCTCACCTGAAACCAACTGCTTGCTGATCGTCTCCATCAGCTCCATCAGGTTGCGCAGTTGATGGAACATCCGCAGGTACGGATCAATAACGATGATCCGCTTAGCCCCTTTCAGATAGGGCCCAAACAGCCTATCGAAGGTGACACCGCGCTGGTTCTCCTGAATAACCAGGTGCTGAGGTTTCAGCTCTGTCTCTTTACTAACCGAGCCAGCAGGCTGTTGAATGGGCTGAGGACTGGCCGCATCGCTAACCGGCTCGCGAGTAGCGACATTAGCCGTATCGAACAGATCAGACTCCGAAATCTCACTCGCCACTCGCCGGTGGTACTGGTTCGGGTACTCCCCTTCCTCCAGAGTGCTGACCAGCCTCTCTACGCCATCTTTTCCTTGATAGGCAAAACGCACAGCTGGGTAAGTGGTGTCTATGCGCAGCAGCTGATCCTTGACCCGCTTACGCCCTTCGATAGCACAGCGCAGCACATCCTCGACCTCCGACTCAGTCGCCTCGCCATGAGGGAATAGAATCTTCATCAAACCGGAGAAAGTCTTGTTGATACCATCACGATCACGCGTGGAGATTTCATCCGACAATGTGAACAGACCTTTGTAGCGATCCGAGAAGTCGTGACTGCGCAGTGAACGCAGGATCTCAGCCAGATAATCAACGACAAAGCCATAGCCACTGGAGAACATCTCCCCACGGATCACGTCTACCTCCCAGCCCGGAATGTAGCTGTGCAGGCGGTCGAGGAAAGCCGAGTCATGGAATTTCTCCGGCAATGGATCAAACAGGTCGCTGTGCTTAAGCATGTATGGCACGGTGTGGTCGGTGTTGCCCACGAACACCATGCTGGCCTCGGCCCCAAGGGTTTCCACACCCCGCGAGAACGACTTGTTGGCCATGTAGTTCTTCATGATGTCGACCAGTGCCTTGTCCACCCGTTTCTGCTTGCCGGCGAACTCGTCGAAGGCCACCACGTCCCAGTAGCCCACCAGGCCGAGCTTGCCCGTACCGTTGTGGACAAACAGCTTGGGCACCGTCACCTCTCCGCCGGAAATCAGGATGCCGTGGGGCGAAAACTCGGAGTAGACGTGCGACTTGCCGGTGCCCTTCGGCCCTAGCTCGATCAGGTTGTAGTTCCGTTCGCAGAAGGGAATCAGACGGATCAGCTGCAAGAGCTTGTTGCGCTTGCCGAACATCTGCGGATTGAAGCCGATGCTCTGGATAAGCAGATCAATCCACTCGTCCGTAGTGAACTGCTTGCGAGACTCCAAATAGCCGTCGAAATCAAAACGAGAGATCTGGATAGGCTTAAGCGACGCCAGCACCCAAGGAGAGGCGGACTTATCCTCGGTGTAGTCATACTCCAGATCAGCGATGCACCATACCCCGCCAACCAACAGCTTCTGATGTGCCTTCACTGTGCTGGAGTCGATCAGCACCTTCTTTATCCCGAGGTTGGCGAATTCAGCCTCGTACACATCGTCCTTGTCGTTGAGAGACACACTTATCCGATCAATGACCTTGTGGCGCCCTTTCTCCTTGATGGTCGAACGCACCAGTCCCGCTTCATTGCGGTGCACATAGTGCTTGCGCAGAATTTCCTTGACCGTCTCGATGCCGGTTTGAATCGTCGACTCGTCATTCGTTGCGCAGTACTGGCCCAGCAGGTACTCCAGCACGTAGGACGGCACGATGGCGTTGCCCTTCACTGCTTTGACCAGGTCCTTGCGAACGACTAACCCCGCGAAATGCTGGTTGATCTTGTCATCGAGCTGGCTCATGAGGGCTCCCGCTTAAAAATCGAATTCACTGGTGAACGAACGACGAATCGTATACCGAGCGGCCTTGTACTGGGTGAAATGCGAGGTGCCTTCAACCTGCTCTTCGAGTCGTAGCTCAACCTGCTGGTTGTTTGCTTCATCGGCTTTCCGGCTCAGGATGAAGCGCACCGACAGCTCGCGCTCACGCGGGTTATCGGACGCGAAATCGAATGTCAGCTCATGCGAGTCGGAGATCAATTCACCGTCCAGGGTATACAGGCCTGCACGCAAGCGGCGAGCTTGTTTCTTCTCGGTGACCGTCTCGGACTGATACAGCACAACAGCCAATTGGCCAGTCGTGATGCTTCTGCTGCCGCCACCGATGAACTCGACGTCGACACTGCCCACATCGCTTTGGCGCTTTTTGTTGATACGCACAACCGGGATCACCACTTCTTGCAACGTGGCTCCGCCATGTACGAACCGGCTGCCAGAACCTTTGAGACGCAAGCGATTGATCGACTTAGGGATCTGCACATCCAGCGATCCTTCAAGTCCCAGCTGTTCAGGGGTGAAGGTTCGGAAACCGGCCTGGCTGCGCAGACCTCGCCCCAGGACGAAACGCCGGTCGCGATAGAGCACCTCGTCGCCTTCCGGGACGTTGCTGAGAAAATCGCTCTCCTCCAGCGGCCGGTGCTGGTAGATGAAGCCATGATCTGCAGTGACCAGCAGGTTGCTGGCATTGGCATTGGTCAGTTTCTTTATCAGCCGGACCAGCTCGGACAATGTCTCTTCTGCCGCAGCAAATACCCGTTCCTCGGTATCTCGCGTGTCGCCAGTCTTATCGATCAGGTTGTGGTAGACGTAAACCACATCGTTATCACGCAGGAGTGCCCGGGAGTCGGCCTGGTTCATAGCCAGTAGATCCTTGGCCAAAACAACAGCAGAACTCGGCACCGCAGCAGCGAGGATCTTGCCGCGATTGGTCGAACCCTGAGCACTCTGGCCATCCACCAATGCATCACCACTGTCATTTTCAGCTAGCTGCAGTGCCTGGTTAGGTAGCAGTGCGGCCATACCCAGCTGCGTGTAGCTCGGCAACATGGAAAGCGCCGGCTCCAGCTCGGCCTCAAAGCGGTCTTCACGGCGAATCAGGCTCTGCAGCTCTTCACCTACCTCATAACGGAAGGCATCCGAGATCAGCACGCAGACCTTGGTCTTGCGCTCCAGGAAGGGCTTCACACCGCGGCTAAAGAAATTCCGCTGCAGCATGATCGGAGCAGCCGTCCAGCTCGGAGCAGAGTCCACAAACTGCTGCCAACGATCATTAAGGCGCGCCAGATAGTTGTTGGTGTACTGGTTTTCGATCTGGGCGCTTAGCTCCTCCAGCAAAGAGGCCTGACCAGACTTGCGCGCATGATAGACGAACTTGCGATACAGCTGATCCAGCCGATACCAGCTCTTCGCGTACTTCTCAACGCCATCGGCCAAGGAGGTCATTTCCAGCTTGGCAGCATCCAGCGTCTGCAGGAACTGCGCAGCATGATCCAGCGCCAGATAGACATCCTCGAAATGGCTGAACCAATGGCTCTGGCGTCGTTGACGCACAGACTGCTCAACATCGGCAGCAGTCGCCGTTCGGGCAACAGTCGCTCGAACCAGCTCACTGAGGATCTTGCGGTCGATCAGCTCAAAGTAATCAAGATCAAGGAGGGCTCGATAATCAAGCTTATGCAGCTTGTCACCAATCTGTAGTACCTCTGCACACTGCGCAGAGAGCAGTTCGAAGCTGCTCTCATGCGAACGACTGTCCTTCCAGCGCCGGAGAAAGACTAAGGACTCCCCGGACAAACGTGCCTTGTACTCAGGATCCGAGCCCATCATGAAGCAGGCCTTGAACAGCTCGATCACGAAATCGTGCAGTCCCGGCTGGTCCGACACATAGCCGTAAGCGCGCTTCATCTGCTCCCAGAGGAAGCTATCCAGGCCACTTGTTTCAATAAGCTTGATGCGTGTGACTTCCGCATTGGCGAGCTCAGCCAGCAGCTCCTCAACAATCACATCCAGTCGCGGCTCACCCTTTGCACCAGCACAAACTGCAAGCATCTTGAAGCGCAGCATACTGTGCGAGTCGCCCGGCTGCAGCAGCTTATGCAACTGCTCACGCCGCTTAGCCGCACCAAAGAATGCAGCATGTTCCTCCAGCACCGGATAGCAGTCTGGCCCTAACTCCAGCTCAGCCAGCCAAAGGGCAAGCTGGTCCGTACGGAAGGTGTTGCCGCTAGCCAGTTGCACATCGAGCAACCAATTCTCTAAGTAAACCGGCTCGGCGCCTTCGCGATAAAGCAGAAACTTCTGCTCGGGCTGCTCGCGCAGAATGCGGTACTTAACGCCGAACTCGTTGTTGGCAAGCTCAATTTTCTCGACACCCGGCAGCTCTAGCGATTCGAAATCCGCACGGAACTCCAGACGATTGTCGTACCAAAAGACAATGCGCTGCTTCTCGAACAGGTTGGTCAGCGCCTGGGTGATCTTCGAATTGCTCATCGTTGAGCCATCCTCGACTGCAAAGCCTCAACGAAGCGCCTCGCCCACGGCGAGGCCTCCATTACCTTGGCCGGATCGACCAGGGCCAGCAGCTTGAACGAATGCTCACCTTTGCCATAAGCACCCTTGGTCTTGCAGTCGCGGGTAGCCTTTGCCAAACCGTCGTAAAGTTGCTGCTTACCAACACTCTCGATCCGATTTGTCGCGGCAGGCAGAGCGTTATCCTTAAAACCCTGGCCGAAGAAAGCCATTAGCGTCTCGCGGTCTGCCAACAGCCAAGCTTCCATGCACTGCACCATCAGGTGGCACTGTAAGTCCTCGCTACCGTCCGGTTTTTCCCAGCCGTCACCCTGACGTTGCTGCAAATGAAGCCAAGGCAGCCAGCGCCCGCGGTCTTCTTGCTTAGCGGCATCGCCTTGCTGTGCAGGCCCAGCCACGGGAGCCTCGCTGTCCACCAGCAGCATGGCGGCTTCCCCACTACGAATGGCCGTGCGGAACGAATCATAGGCATCCGACCGACTGCCACAGGCCACCACACGTGGCATACGTCCCGCCAAACCCGCCTTGCCCAAAAACTTGGCAAAACCTTCGCGGCAGGCCGTTTTCAATGCTGCAGCATCCCCCCCCCTTCGACATAGAGCTTCACCACCGCGTGCCTCCAATCTCACCGCGCGTCCACAGCTGCCCGAGGCGATACTTTTCTAGCCAGGGCTTGAGCTTTTCAGCATCCAAGCGGTTTAAGGTCGTACCCGTGTCGCTCTTTTCGGCAACAAACACCGCTTCCGGCCGGTCACTCATGGCATCAACCAATACGTCGGAATGTGTGGTCACAATCAACTGGGTGCGCGTGGCTGCCTCCTTAAGTAACTCAGCAAGTGTGGGCAGCACATCAGGGTGCAAACCCAATTCAGGCTCCTCAATGCAAACCAGTGGAGGTGGATTGGGATGGCACAGCACCGCCAACAAGCAGAGGTAGCGCAAGGTACCATCCGAGAGGCGCGTGGCCGGAACAGTGAAGCGCCCCTCGTGGAAGAACACCTGTACGGTTCCCCCCTCGATCTGCACGTCGTAATCGTCGATACCGTCGTACAAAGCCCGTAGAGCCTCCAGCAGACGTTGCTTGACCGCTGGGTCGCGACGCAGGCGGTTCAATACCAGGCCAAGGTTGCTGCTGTCAGGCTCCAGATACTCATTGGGCAGGTCGGACTTCTGTGGCAGACGCGGCGGGGTGTAACGGCCAAAGCTCCATTCGCGGTACAACCGGATCTTGCTCAGCACCTGACCCAGGTAGGTTACTTCCGGGTATTGGTCGGGGTCTCGGCGCTGCGCGAGGATGGATTTCTCCAGATCGATATCTTCCTGCTGTAGGGCCCGTTTTTGATCTTTCACATTCAACACCGGTCGCCCGTTATTGAAGTGATAGTAGAAATAGGCCTGAGGATGCTTCTTGCTGGCTGGTTTCTCATTCTCGATGCGCTCGTCCACGATCTGGAAGCGCTGGCCTACCTCAGTAAAATCTAGGCAGTAACGTAGAGGTTGAGGCCCTTTGGGGTTGCTCAGCACCACGTCCAGTGAGGCCACGGGCGTTCCGCTGCCGCCCTTCCACAACCAATCGCGCACTCCACCGCCCTCACGAATAGGCTTCAGCAGTTGCTCGGGAGCGCTCTGTAAAAGAGCAATGGACTCCAGAAGGTTGGACTTACCGGATCCGTTAGGACCGATGATCACGTTCAAAGGCCCTAATGGCACCGCTCCAGGAGACGCACCAAAACTAAGGAAGTTTTTCAGTTGTATCGAATGAATAAGCATCGTATTCCTCACCCCGATCAGTCTTCGCCCTTGGCTTCTAAGCCGGGGATTTTCTTCAGCGCCGCACCCAATTTGAGGTAGTTGACCTTAACGCCATCGTCCAGATTCAGCTCGACCTGCTCTGTCGCCAGCGGGTAAAGCGTATCTCGCTCGTAATCATCCAGCTCAATAAGCTGTTTTTTGATGGTATCGGCTTCCTTGCTGGCCTTGGTCTTTTCGCTTTGGCTGGCAGAGGGGTTGATAGCTACCTGCTGCAGATAATCCAGACGCGAGGCGAGCTTCTTGCGGAAGTCGCGCAGGTAATTGAGTACCACACTGACGGTATCCGGACGGTAACGGTGTAGGTAGACCAATGCGCTGAAGGTGCCCTTGGGGCTGCTGAACAGCCAGTAGATGGGACGCTTCTTGTAGCGCTTCACATGGTCGGCATAGAACTCGCCCAGGAAGTAGTCGCGTAGGCTGTAGTTACGCTTGCCCTTGACGTTGAGCGCCTGCTCGATAAAGGCCAGGTTGTCTTCGTAATGCGCATCGCCAAAGGCCACGCGCAGAAACTGGCGGAAACGCAAGGTGATGTCATCGGGGAACCAGTCGCCATCCAACAGCGGGATCACGTTATCATCATCAGCCGCAAAGCTTGGCTGTGGCACCTGAGCCAGATAGTCCGCTAGCGTCTCGCCCTGGCTGGCCAAAATCAGACCCGGTTTATCCAGACTGTAACGGCCGAACATGCAGCCCACGGCATAACTTACCAGCTCGCGCATGGTGTCGGCCAGCAGCAGGGCTTCCAGCTCCTCCTCGCTCTTGTCACCGCCGTAGCGGTAGTGCGGATTGCAGGTGAGCGTAACCTCATTAAGGTCAACCGTCTCATCAAGCTCATCCTGCAGACCGTAGACGTCAATAAAGATGCGGTTGTTCTCCTGCTCCAGGTGCTGCATCTTCAACGTCATCTCGCGCCAGTAAGCGCGGAGCTTCTGGTAGCTGGTCTTGAGCGTGGACTGGCGGTGGTTAGGGTGTAGTAGCGGGAAGTTAGTGAAGTCCCAGGAGGTTTCGTAGGAGTCCCAATCATTGCGAGAGCACGAAATATTGTATTCAACGTTTTCTGCAACATTTTCGCGCACTTCATTTCCGAGCTTAATAGGTAGGCTTTTCAAATTTCCCGCTTGATAATTCAGCGTTGGATTGAGTAACGCGAGAATTTCAAAACACACCACCGAGGAAAGAAAGCCAAGGACATATTTGATGTCTCTCTCGTCAAGAAAAAGCGTGGAACCTGCAACATCAAAAGCAAATCCTGTTGGAAGGAAGCGAACGCCAAACTTCGACGAGCTAATAAACGACCAGGTCAGGCCTTGTCTGAAGTAATGGCTCCACCCGCCATTTTCCCTGTGCCCTGACATGGTATCCATGTAATTGCGGCCCGACGAATCAAACCAGAGCACTTGTTGTTGATTTCCATACCAAAGCCTAAAGTCTCCACCTTTATTGTAAGGGAAATACCGTGCCTTACTACTTTCCAATTGCTCTACATCTGTCAAAGAAAAATCAATCAGATGTCGACTGACCTCCCACCAGTCTCGGACGAATATTCCATTTCTCCCGGTCCCCATTCCAATTTTTACTTGAGCAATATCACCAATCAATTTATCTTGATCAAAGGAGTCTAGAATTCCCTCGCTTGCCCAATACGCGATTGGATTGGTTGGAATCTTCTTGAAGTCTTCAGCCGAAGCCCGAAAGAAATACCTTTCCATGTCCTGTTCTCGGCTGCTTATTTGGTTCTCACTCATTCTTTCTCTCCCGCCGGCAATACCTTGCGGCCAAAATCAATTTCAAATCCATCCGGCACCGGTTTGAAGGGTTTGGCCGGTGAGCGATAGCTGCTCTGGAACTGGCGCAGCGCACGCACGTCAATCTCGCCGATCACGCAATAGTCGGTCACACCGCCCTTAACTCGCAGCACATCACGCTCCCAACTGTCTTTTGCGGGGGCGCGAATGCGGCTATCTCCGTATTGGCGGTCATTGCACTGGATGATGTAGGCGTGCATATCCAGCGCGGCAGACTCCACCAGGGCATTGAAGGTCTCGGTGTCCTGGTTCCACTCAGGCACAAACAGCGCGTCCACCTTGCCGCGCAGGGCGGCACGATAGCTGATATTGGTCAGCTCACTGCAGATCAGCAGGGCAAAACGCAAGTCACCATGCTGCAGGATGGGCGGTGTTAGCCACGCCTTGTCAGGTTTCAACTCCAAGCCAGCCAGACGCTGCAGCTCCCGTTCCTCATGCAAGGCTGGGCGCTGTTTATCCTGCCGATAGATCATCAACGAAGGGAAGCCCAGTCCATCGTGAGATAACGCGGCCCACACCTGATTGCGCACGCGCCCTTTACTAGCGTGCAGGTATTCAATGCCAGTGATTAACAAAATGCCGCGCCCTTGAAGCTTTCGGGCAATACGGATGAACCAGTGCGCGGGCAAGGCCAGCTCGGGCAGAACCAAGTAGCGGCTTTCCCTTGGCTGAGCAATCACGCCATCCAACAGACGGCACAAACGGCCGTAGCGCTCGGCATCGGGGTCTGGCATGCGCATGACCGAAGCCGTCCAGCTCACCATCTGCGTTTTCCAACTGGAGACGGCGATGGCGTACTTGCTCTGCCGCTGGCCATCCGGGATCTGTAGCACGCCGTGCTTGTCGAAAGCGGGCGCTGCATCACCAAGCTCGAAGCCGCGCACAGCGAGGACGACAGCTTGCATGGCCCCATGCGCCGCAGCATCGTAGGCCGCCTTGTTCAGGATAAACAGCTCCGGCAAGTTGTAAGGCCGGGTAGCAAACAGTAGCCCGTGCGGCAAACCTTTGAAGCGGATCCACTTGGCAAGCAGTTGACTGCCTTCCAGCACAGTGTCTGGCAGCAAATCGGTCGATTGGTTGCAGGATGTAGCGGTCTTCCTGGCCGGAATACCGCGCTGGGCCACCATTTCCTCGGGCAAGCCAAGAAAGCGGAACGGCATATGAGCCAGATCGAATGAGAACAGGCGGGCCTGTTGGGCTTGAAAACCTTTGGGTGACAAATACCAGCTCAGCAGTGCATCAACATCCAGAGCCGGCAGGTAGTCCGCCATGTGCGCTTGCCAGGCTGCCTTGCCGTCTTTCGACAGCCGGGGTGGAAAGGCTGCGCTGATGCTTTCACGCACCGTGGTGTACATCTGCTTTTGCCAGCGCGCCATCAGTTCGCTGTCGGGTGGCAAGCCATCCTCAGGACAGGCCTTGATGCTTAGAGCGCAGCACTGCCTTAGCTGCGTGCAGAGTTGCTCCACCCCCCGCAAGATCTGTCGAAGGGCTGAGAAGTCTTCGCACGCCGTAGCGAGGCGAATAACCCGTGGTAGGTAGACCGACAGATCAAAAAACTGCGGCAGCACCAGCACGTGCTGAACAAAGGCACGGAAGAAGGCCTGGCGATGGTCGCGCCATGCGTCTGGCTGCAGGTCACGTTCGTAGGCTTCAAAGTCACGCAGCTTGATGGCAAAGCCCGCGCGGCGCATGGTCAGGGCATCCGCCTTGCGCAGGTTGTCGGCGGCCTCACCGTCGCTTTGCGTTGCGGCCAACAGATCAGTGCCGACATGGCTGGCAGCGCGTGGCAAACGCGGCATAGCGCGCCATTCGCTTGCCCGCTCGTGGATCTGGTGAGCGATGGCATCCACCAGGGTTTTACCCGGCTCGCCTACCAACATGAACACCTTGTTCTTGGCGTTGGCAAAGCGGATCTGGCTGTCGCTCAAATAGACGGGCTGAAAACCGATCTGCTTGTGCTCCTCGCCTGGCACCCACGCCAGCATGCCGCTGGAGCGGGCGAACAGCCACTCCCACAGCTCAGCCGTGGAACGGAAGCTGGCAACGTTCTCCATGACCAGGAGGATGTCGTCTACATAGCGTCCGTAGTACAGCGGCGCAATCTGCTGCTCGACGACGCGATCCAGCTCAATCAGCGCAAGGTTCGCCACCACGGCTGAAGCCGGTAGTCCAACAGGCAGGCCCTTCTTCAATGGCGTGGCCGCTGCCCATGCCTGCAGCGCCTGAATAAAAAGGCGATGCAGTTTAGATTGCGCGGGAGACAACTCCAGCCCTAACACATCCGTAACGAAGGCTGGATTGAGCATGAAGCCAGGATTCAGCTCGTGATAGAAAGAGCTGACATCCGCCGTGAGCGCCACGATCTTCTTGTCTGCGTCCAACGCAGTACGCATGGCCTCGATACCCTGGTCACGCCAGTCGCGGAAAGGCTTCAGGTACGGCTGAAAAGAGCCCAGCGAAAGCGCATTGATGCCTTTCCCATCTTGCGTGCGACGCAATCGGTTGCCATAGGCACAGTCGGTCAACTGGGCATCGAACAGATGGCCAACCTCCAACATCCAGAGGGTGGACAGCACATGAAAGTCCAGGCTGCACTGGGCCATCACTCGAAATTCGGCTTTGGGCTTTTGGGGATGTTCGCCTTCAGCCAGAAGGCCACAGGCGTGAGCCCACTCCTCGGCCGGAGATGAAAAGATCAGGCCATTGCCATTCTGCTTGCGATACTCATCCCAGCAAGACATGTCCACCGACTTGGTGGCCAGAGTCCAGCCGCCGATAAACTCGGGTTGCGTGACCCAGGACTCATCATCGCTAAGCAGCTTAGCGAGCAAAGCAGTCAGGTTGGCATGGAGTGCGTCCTCGTAGTCCGCAATCGCGTCGAGAGATGCATGAGACGAGTAGTACAGGTCCACCTTGGCTTTGCGGTAGGCCAGGCCTAAGGCTTGGAGGGAAGTCATGCGCCCCTCCGGTTTGGTGTCACAATCCGTGCTGAATTCTGACGCCTCATCATTTCAATGATGTTCCCCACCCGGCGCAATAGGTCGTCATAAGTCATGATGTCGAGCATGTTGGCGTATTTACGCCGGATGATTTCAAAGTCAAAACGTTGCTGCCCCACAAAATCGTTATCACGCCCGAGCAGTATCATTGCCTTGGGATTGGTGATCTTGAGCTCAATCCAAGTTGGCAACTCACTTTTCCGCTTGTTGTAGATTTCCTTCTCACCCGCGTGCCCCCATTTACTCAGGTGGAATAGATATTTTTCCGCCTGCATGACAGATCCGGCCAATTCTTTCTTCGGCGTGTGGCTGTCGCGGTATGTGCTGCGGGACACCATTGCATTCGGAAAGGGCTTTTTGACTTCGATGATGTCGATGTTGCCATTCGCATCGACCAGCATCAGGTCGATGTAACGGTCGGTGGTTTTGGAAGCATTGGTGTAGAAGTCCTTGATATGGACATTCTCAAGTACCGCAACATACTTGGGGAAAACAAACAACAGCAAGCCCAATATCTTGGCCTGCCAGTCCTTCTCAGAGTACGCATCCACCTGCTTCAGCATGGACTCCAATTCTGCATGAACATACTCAAACTTCTGCAGCTCAAAGTTGGAAACAATGCTTTCACGGGACGCGGCAGGGAGCTTCTTCTTGCGCTTCAGGTACTGATTCAGCTGGCCTTCGGCATCCGAGATCGTTCCAAAATAGTCTTTGAGAACCCGCACAATACGGGCTCGGGCGTAATGGGTGAGCTCGGTGCTGGTCGGAAAGGTTTTTAGAAGCTGCTCAAAGTCCGCCAACGGGATGGCGCTTTCGTTGTCACCGCCAACGACGATAGGTTCATCAATCAATTCATCGATTCTTCGGAACACCGAAATATCGCGCTGCGCAATGAATGTGCTCGGTACCAGCGTCATCCCACTGTCGAGCAGAAGGTCGTGCTTAAGGCCAAGCACGTCACTATTGATCTTGTAGTAGCCGTCCTCCAATAGGCCGAGCAAAAAGATGCGTTCGCTGTCGTCCCCCTCTTCAGAGGATGCAGACGGGGTCAGCAGATCTGCGCCAGTGAAGGTGAACGTGCGACGCAAAGTCACTTCGCCGTCTTGCCGAAGCTTCTCATCGAGCCAACGCGCATCGTTGAAGCGATCAGGCTGATACATCAGTAGCAGTTGGTTCTCTTCGGCGACAATATTGATCACTAATCAACCTCACGCGCGGCCTTTGGCCCGCCCTGAACAAGCACGGCCTTGAGTAACTGGGTTTTGCCGGTGCCGTTCTCGCCAATGACGATGTTGATGCCCGGAGAGAAGTCGATGACCAGATCGGTGAAGGCAGTGAAGTTCTTGAGCTGCAGGTTGGTGATCATGCAACCCTGCCTTGAACGATGGCTTTGGCCATCATTTCCATCTTTTCCGCTTCCGAATTGCCATCCACCAGGCGCATGTAAGCTCCCCGGTAATCGGGCTTGTGGGCGTTTTCCAGCACAAAGGCTGTGGTCGAAACAACTTCACCACCGATACTGTCGAAGGCCCGTGCACCCAAGTGCGCCATGGATAGGATGGTGTGCTGATTCAGGATGCGGCTACGCAAAGACTCGAAGGAGGAAAGGAACATCCAGCTCTGCATGGTGATCATGGCAACAGCTCCTCCCTTCACCGTCAGATCCAAGTTGCGTTCGATGAACATCGCAAACAGGTCGGATTTGCTGCTCGGGAATTTCTCCTTGGCCCAAGTGCTCAAGCGCGGATTCATGCCCTTGCCGCCCATGTAAGGCGGGTTGGCCACGACCACTGCGTAGCGTGGGCTCAGAGCTTCGGACATGTGCAGAACACTCAGCACTTTTTTATGCGTCTCGGCCAGGAACAGATTACTGCTCATGTCCTTACTTTCCAGCGTGGCCAGCACATCGGTCACGTTGGCAACCTTCGGCACAATCAGCGAGCCGAAGTTGTCGACTTCGCTGAATTGCTGCAGCGTTTCGCGCAGGCCGTAGATGAACAAGTCACGGCCGACAAAGCCCATGTACTCGTCCAACTCTTCACTGCTGAAGATCACTTTCTCCAGCACGGTGATGTTCGGCTCGACGCCTTTATTGAAGAAGCGCCGCTGGCGAGCTCGGGCCTTCATGGTGAGCGCAAAGGCAGCCAGTTCTCCTGCACGCTCATCCAACTCGATGCCGAAAAGATTGTGGGTAAGTATCTTTTCCGGTATCTCGGCCGGGTCATAGCCCTCCTCTTCGTACATGGCATACAGCAGGTCGAAGACATAGGTGAGCATATGACCGGAGCCGCACGCCGGATCGCAGACTTTTATGTCCTCTGGGCCAGTGATCTTAAGGAAATCAGTCTCTGGCTTCTCTGGAGGGATGTAGTACTCCATTTGCTCTGCCAGCCGTGAATGGGGCCGGTTAAGCAGCCAGAGTCGCCCCAGCGAGTTGTCGACCAAATAGCGCACAATCCAGTGCGGGGTGAACAGCTGAGTAGCCGCAGGGATGTTCTCTGGAGTGATCTTCTGATTCTTCTTCAACCCCTCGAACACCGCGTCCTTCTTCTCGGAGATGTAGAACTGGTACAGCCAGCCGATCACCTCAACATCTTTGCAGGCGTCGGGCGTCATAGCCTCGCGCGTGTAAGCCAGGATGGAATTACCCGAAAGCAAATCGTCGGGCATCAGAAGCTCGGTGTAATCGTCGATGCGCTCGAACAGAAAGGGCATCGATTGATGCCAAGCGTTGCACGCAGCAACTACCAACAGGCGGTAGGCTTCGCCCTGTGAGTCAGTGCTTGGTGTGCGGCCCGCTAGCAGATCCAGGATCTTCTGACGAATCTGGCTCGGCACCATCTCCTCGTCGATGTGCCCCATCTTGGCTTCAGCCAGGATCTCGGGCTGGAACTGGCCCTCAGCCGGTGACACCACACCGATACGCGTGTAGCGATTTACGTCCATGAAGCGCAAGGCACAGAAGCGGTTAAACCAGGTGTAGGCAACACGCTCTGTCACATTATCGCGACCGGTGTTGCTGATCAGTTTTTCCAACTCAGCCACTACCTGGGCTCGCTCACGACGTGCAGCACTCTGCGGTGCTAGCACCACATCCAACTTGCCACTCACCTGATCAAGCAAGGTGCGACGTGCGTATTGAGCAAATTTCTTGAGTTTGCTGGTATCCATCAATTCCCCACTCAGCCATTCAACCGAACGGCCCTAGACTTGGCCACGCACCGGGCAGGCCAGTTGTATTTATTCCGTGTCAGATCTGCACTCGGTTGCCGGCTTGGATTTCTTTCAGCCAAGCTTCCCGCTGTTTCTGAAGATAATCGTCCAACTCTGTTTCGCTGGTCAGCCAGGGCTTTGGGTAGCCAACCTTGATGTGACGCGACTGCACAATTCGCGGCTCCGCCACTTTCAACATCGGCTGTTCAGGCGTATCAACACCAAGCGTTTCATTCTCGGGCTGCGTAGATGGCGAGGGTTGCTCAGCAGGTGCCGGTTTTGGACTCGCAAACTGGTCCAGCTTGAGCAACAACTGAGGGTATTGTTCGTCCTCGAATCGATTACGCTGGTCACGAATGACCGCAATGAGCTTCTGCCCTTTAAACTGCTGCTTAGCCTGCGCAAAGGGGGCTGAGAGCTGCTGTTTCTGCGCCGCGTCGAGAGCCCCGTAACCCTCAGCGCCCTGCAGGCGCTGCTCCAGATCGTCGAGCAACTGCTCACTGGCTTTTTGCTCGCTGGCCAGTTGGTTGGCAATGGCAAGCTGAAGCGCATCCAACTGCTGCCGAGCTTGTTGAAGACGATTGCCTTGCCAGGGCTTTGCATCTGCAAGCACGGCTCGAATGGCGTCAACTTCCGCCGAGCCGACGTAGGCAAAATTCTCTTGCTGCTCTTGCACCAGCAGACGAGCCTGATCGTAGATCTCTTTCTGCGGGCTTTTCATAAAGCGCTGCACAGGGTCAATGACCTGCTCTTTGGCCTCTAGCAGCGCATCTTCTGCGCGCGCGAGATCCGTCAAGAGCCAAGCTGGATTCTTGGCAGCTATTTCCTTGAGAGTCGCCAGCACACCGTCCAAGGCACTGAGGAAAGGATACTGCACCTTCTGACCGTGCAACTCAGCCAGGTCGATCTCCAGCTCCTTGATGGCTTCTATGGTTTCACGCGCCAGAGCCCGAGCCTCATTGCTGCTGGCCGGCTGGTCAAAGAAGTCCGCGAAGAAATCCTTCAGCGCACGCACCTGGGAAGCGGTGAACTCAATCTGCGGCTCCAATACTAGGGTGGCATGGGCATTGGTATTGCGTAGACTGCGCTCCAGCAGATCCCCTTCCAGGGGATTGCTGTCCTGACGCACCTCTACCTTGCCGCGCGCGCAAAGCAGGGCGAGGTTGCAGAGAATTGCGGCGTAGTACCAGCCGTAACTCTTGCGCTCAAAGCGCTCCAGCAGGCTTTTGACCGTTGTGCGAACGCCACTGCGAGCATTGGTCTGGATAAAAGCCAACAGCTCCTGTTCGGGCTCACTCAGGCTGGTGGCATCATTGCCAAGCAGTCCGTCCTGCCCCTGGCGTAAGTACTTGCCGATATCAGCCTCGCTGAAGGGCACATCCCGCAACATACGCAGGTTCGGATATGTGGTTTCGATGAGCTGGTAGAAACCTTTCAGTATGCGTGTCTGCCCATCGGTGCTAGGGGCTTCGATGTCGGCAGCATTGATGATCAGCTGGGCATCTGCCAACAGTTGCTTGGCACGCTCCTGGATATCCGCAAGGCGCTCGGTGTTTTGGAAGCTCTTGGAGTCTAGGATTCGTTTAACAGCCTCCTGTTGAGTGCTGCTGTTCTGACGAATGTACGTCTCAGTGCGCTTGTACATAGTCAGGTCTTGCATGAAGCGAGCATCGGCAGGCAACACGACACGCAGCTCGTCACGCCCCATGCTTTGCATGCGCTGCACGGTGAGATTGTCGAAGTTGTCGCTGAGCGGTGTTATGACGTGGATAGCGAGCTCATGCTCCCGACTGAGCACCCGATCATCCATCTTGCGGGTATAGGAGTAGTCCTGACCGTTCTCGTAGCGGATCTTGCGCTGCCTGATTGCTCCATCAAACAGTAGAACCTCCAACTCCTTGAGGATATCCGCAGACTCCACCTCGGTGTTTTTGATCTCCTCCTCAATGTCCTTCTCTTCGTCCGTGAGGTACTCGTAGAGATCGCCGTTGCGCTGAATGTAGGTCTGCTGCTCAAGCAGATTGAGTGCAGCCTCCAGCTTCTTGCGTTGGGCGGGCACGTCCTCGCCGAAACGCTCCAGCATCAGCACACTGAGGTTGCGCAGGGTGGCCTTGAACTCCTTGACGTACTTGACCAGAAACAGAGCCTTCAGGACGCGAACGGCGTACTCGTCGCCCAGGTGGTGCTCGGCAGTGTTGATTGCACTCTGGATCGCGCTTTTCAGTGCGCCACGAATGCCTTCAAACATTCGATCAAAGGTGGCCAGCTGCCCAACCGGCTCGTTATCAATGGCGATGGCCACCTCGCGGAACACGCCGAGCATGGAACGCTCACCCACCGAGTTAGCCTTACCTTCAAAGCCATTGTGCAAAGAAATGCTACGGATGGCCGACTGGAACAGCGGGAACTGATACGGCACAAACGGATAGCAGTAGGTGAAATGCTCCAGATCTCGGAAGTTCTGGTAATGCTGGCCGCCATCGGCGAACTCAAACAGGGTCTTGAAGTTGTTGAACTGCTGGTCGTGGACAGTTTTCAGCAGATCTGCACCGCTATCGTTCTTGGTCAGCAGACGCTTCTGGATCACCTCAGCCACGTCAGCACTGGTGAGCTTGAGACGGTTGGCAAAGCGAGCCTGGATCTTGGTGAAGTCGTTACTCTGCTGCTTGCTCATGTCACCGAGCACGGAGTTCATATCCTCCTGGGCGGTGACGATGATCCAAGCCCTCCCCTGGCACTTAGTCGCCAGGCTTTCGGCGACAGTCTGCAGGTTGGTCATCAGCTTGGTGTTTTCGGCGATGTATTGGCCTACCTCATCGACGAAGAAATTCAGGCGGAAATTGGCTGGCTGCTTGTCTAGCCAGGCTTTGACCTGGTTGCCGAAGTCCTCGATGGAGACGCTGTACTGGGTGCGGTACTTGTCGAGGATTCCCTTGGCCAGAGTCGGATCTTCACCGGTGATCTGCGCATAGGCCTTGGCAATGTTGCCAGACTCCAGCAGGGCCTGCTCGCGCCCACGCTCCCAGGGCTTTTTGGCGATGATCTGATAGGCGTCCTTAAAGGCGTCGAACTGCTCACGGCTGTCGAGATCACGTTCGAACTGGGCAATGTAGCCCTGCTTGCCGAAGTAACCGCACATCTCGTTGAAGACCTTGACGAAGACCGACAGCAAGGCGTCGATCTGCGTCTTGCTGATGATGTCGGCCTTCTGGTCGATGTTGAACAGGATGCTCTTCGAGGGGATGGCGACAGCCTGCTTAAGCTTGCTGCGCAGCAGTGCATCGTCCTCGTGGATCTTTGGCAGGAAGATATCCAGGGCAGAGGAGCCATCGATGCGGCGGTTTTCCAACAGAAGCGCCAGCATCTTCAACAAGTGAGATTTACCCGACCCGAAGAAGCCTGACACCCACACGCCATTGGCGCCGTGATAGTCGGTGTAAGCGTCAAGAAAGTGTTCCAGGCGCTTGGCGACCTCGTCGGTCAGCACATACTCGCTTAGCTCAGTGTTCAGGCTGGCTTCATCATCAGCCTTGATCACCCCTTCAATGGGACGACTGACGGGGTTCAGGAAAATGCCGTTGAGTTCCATCTACTACTTCCTCAAGCCTGTGTCTCGAAAATGTTGAATGCGCGGTAGTACTTGTCGTCATGCAGCAAGCCAAACAGCTCCAGCGAAGCCCCCTGCTCCAGCGAGTACCGGTACTCGCCAGGGAAGAACATAACCGTAGGCTTGGACTTGGCAGTGCTTTGCAGGTTGTTCAGAACGTTGTGTGAACGGATGTAGGGGAACACCTCACCAATGCCAGAGAGGAATAAAACGTCGTACTCCGCAGCTGCAAGTCGCTCACCGATAGCGGGGATCAGATACTCCTCGATGCCCAAGACGTTCTGCAGAGTCTCCAACAGCTGCTCCTTCTCTACGTCCTGTTCAATGGCGAGAAGGTCGTCCCAGAGGTTGCCGTCCTCACTGCTGCCCTCCCGGGCCTTGAGCAGCTCAACGGACAAGTCATACAGGTTGATTTCCAGGACCTGAATGCCTCGTCCCTGGAGACAGGGAATGCTCATGTTCGCCAGCCGCGTTACCAGCTGCCGGCGGACACGCTCCATCTCTACCGCTTCAGCAGCCTTGAACTCGCAGATGTAAAAGGGCAGATCATTGTTCAACCCCCTCATTTCAAGGAAACGCTGACCACTGATTACGCCGAGCAAATGATCGAAGCGAACGGCCATTGGCTGCTCGCTAATTTTCCGGTTCATTGAAGCCAACGCGTAACCTCCTGATCAGTTACGGGGTAGATCAGCAACTCTTCCTTACCCCTTTTGGCCAACAGCTGAGCCAATGCGGGCGACAATAGGGCCGGCTGAATTTGTAGAGAATCACCAATCAGATCCGCCTCTCGTAACATTCGAAAGAGGTTCTGTTTGAGCTTTTTTTGCGTCGACTCAGCGATCTGGTCTAGCTCAACGTGCCAAAGAGCTTTCCTGCTCCAGAATGCGTCGAAGTCGATCGAGGACAGGACGCGCCGCCTCATCAGTAAGTGCTCACGAAGCACCTCCATCGCAAACTCGCGAATAAAGGTGTAGCGCCGGGAACAGGCTGCCCAGAGAAGGTATCCCTGATCTTTCCTGTTCCCCTCAACCAAGGCCTCAAGCTCACCTACATCCAGGTGCTCCAATCGGGCGACAATCTCTTTACTTATACGCGTGGCAGCTGCTGCAGTACGTACCTGCAGCAGGTTCATCTCACGAACCTGATCACGAGCCTCTTGCCAGTCACGCTTCATGAGGAAAATCTCAGCCACAGGCGGTGACTCCTGAATGAAGAGTCCACCTGTGGTAAATGACAAGCGGTATGGATCAGCCATGTGCCGACTCCGAGGCGGCATCATCACTGGCACCACCAGCTTTAACCCACGCGTCGACTTCAGCCTTCTGGAACTTCCAGAGCCGCCCGACCTTGTGCGCGGGCATGTGCCGTTTTGCGATCCATGCATAGACAGTGTCCTTACTCACGCCCAAGTGTTCGCCGATTTCCTCAACGCCCAACCATCTATCGGTCATTTAGCTCATCCGCCTATTGGTTATTAAGACGGATCTTAGCAGGTTAAGCAGGATTAATTAGGGTCAATAAAAGCCAAATCCTTTGCTGCCCCTTCTAGCCCTCTACTGAGGCTAATCAGAATTTTTCAGCTCAAACAGTTCACCTACCTCGCAATCAAGGTAACGGCACAACGCTTCAATGACCTCCAGGTCAACACGTGTTGCCGTCTCGTGATATAGCCGCGTGATAGTCCCCCGATTGATACCGGTATCCCTCGCCACGTCTATCAGTTTCAGCTTCTTCGCCCCCATCAGGGTCGATAAATGACACTTGATCATATTCCACCAAAAGCTTTTTGACCTACAGGAGACCAAAAAGACTTGCAAAAGGTCTTTTAATGCGCATAATGATCTACAGGAGGACATTATGAGCCACTAAGACTCTGAATGTCCTCCAATCCCGAACCATAGCAGAGGACGAAGACCATGTCACAGCTTTACCTGACCACTGATGAGCTGGCCGCTCGTATCAAGTATGACGCCAGGACTATCCGCGACCGCCTGAAGGACAGCGTGTTGCTCGAAGGCATCCACTACATCCGCCCTTTTGGTGGGCGCAAAATCCTTTACATATGGGAGACCATTGAGCGAGACATGGGCTGCCATTCAACTGAAAACAGTCTGACCGTGCCGATGGCCCGCGGAGGGGTGTGCCATGGGTAATATTGTCGCCCGCCCGGAGACAGGAAAACTGTTCTTCGACTTCCGCTATAGAAACAAGCGCTGTCGCGAGCAGACGGCACTGGATGACACGCCGGCCAACCGTCGCAAGCTTGAGGGCATTCTGAAAAAGATCGAAGCCGAGATAACCCTGGGCTCCTTCGAGTATGCGCGGTACTTCCCTGGCAGCAGCAATGCGCGCAAGTTCAGTGAGGCTGACGCTCCCAAAGCCATGGCAATGCGTTATACCACACCGCTGTTCAGCGATTTTGCTGATACCTGGTTTGCCGAAATGCAGGTTCAGTGGCGACGTTCACACAGCGATACTGTAGCTACCACGCTGCGCGGACACTTGAAGCCAGAGTTTGGAGACAAAGAGGTCGGCTCCATCACCAAGGCAGAGATTTTGTCTTTCCGTTC
>CETG01131991.1_pt1 | contig 30240 bp, 30 predicted proteins | sample 361471 | NCBI WGS metagenome assembly CETG01 (sample SAMEA2622696, study PRJEB7988) | marine metagenome | isolation source: saline water (ENVO:00002010), including | reverse complement strand
CATGAAGAAACTCTTGCTACAAGTTCTTTTGCAGGAACTTATTTAGTAGTTCTTGATCTTGCAGAGGCTAAATACGTTGCTGAATATATTCTTGGCAGAGGAAATAGAACTGAATTCCTTAATAGATTTGCTAAGGCTTCTTCAAAAGGATTTGATCCTGATAAAGATCTCGAACGTTTAGGAGTTGCTAATCAGACCACTATGTTGAAAAGTGAGACTGAGGAAATAGGTAGATTATTTGAGAAAACAATGCTTCGAAAATATGGACCTGCAGAAATTAATGAACACTTCTTAGCTTTTAATACTATTTGTGATGCTACAGATGAGAGGCAGGGTGCAATGTTTTCTTTAGTAGACGAACCATTAGATGTGATGGTTGTTATTGGAGGTTATAATTCATCTAATACAACGCATCTTCAAGAAATAGCTGTAAGCAGAGGGATTCGCTCATTTCATATTGATACTCCAGATAGAATTTCAGAAGATACAAATACCATTACTCATATGCCATTAGGGGAAGATTTGAAAACAGAATCAAACTTTTTGCCTCAGGGTAATGTAAGCGTAGGAATAACATCAGGAGCTTCTACGCCAGATAGGGTGGTTGAACATGTAATTCAAAAGCTTATAAAGCTTAGTGAGAAAAATGTTTTAACTAATTAATCCCTTTTTTGAAAAAAGTCTTTTAAAATCAACTTCTAATTATTAGTGAATATGACTCAATCAAGTAATTCCAAGTCAAGTGCAGCGAAAACCAGTTCAGCTTCTCAAAAGGTTGAAGTTGTAGTTCAGAGCCCTTCTTCACAAGGAGAAGTTAATATCCTTGGAGAATTGGCCATATTCTCGTTAAGAGTTGCCTTTAGTTTATTTATGATCCACCATGGACTTGAAAAATTGAATGATCCTGAGGGCTTTGCCCAGTTTGTAGTAGGCAAGTATTTTAGCTTCTTACCAGGAGATCCTATTTTTTGGACCTATGCAGCAGGAGTGACACAGATAATTTGTCCATTGGGATTGGCAACTGGAATTTTTGCAAGAATTTCCTCTTTAGGGATTTTAGGGACGATGGTTTTTGCTTGTTATTTTCATTTCATAGATACTGGATTAGAAGGATTCCCATTTGCTGTAGTTGAAGCACATAATTATGCATTCGAGTTATCTGCAATTTATGCGGCTATTTCTTTTTATTTTTTATGCGCTGGTCCTGGAAGATTATCGCTTTTCAGAAAGACAAATAAAATCACTTATTATCCCAAAGGTAATTAATTAGGCTTAGTTAATGTAGAAAATGTCTTTTATTTGTAAACATCATTGAGATATTAAATTTATTGCAAGCTTCAATTGAATCTTGATCCTTTATGCTTCCACCAGGTTGGATTATTGCTTTTATACCGAATTGATTAGCAAGTTTAACGGTGTCGTCAAAAGGAAAAAATCCATCACTTGCAAGAACTGCACCATTAGAGCGGGAACCTGATGCCTCTAATGCTAATTTAGCTGATCCCACTCTATTCATTTGTCCTGCACCAATACCTAAACTTTGTCCGTTCGAAGCAACTGAAATTGCATTTGACCTAATATGTCTAACTATTTTCCATGCAAAGATAAGGTCTTTTAATTCTTTATTACTAGGATTCTTAGTTGTTACTAATTCCCATGAATTAGGGTCAATTTGTTTATCATCTTGCTCTTGAATTAATAATCCCCCATTAATACTTCTTATGTGTTCTTGATTGATACTTTCTATTAGAGATGGGTTAAGTTCTATTAAACGTAAATTTTTCTTCCCTTTAAGTATTTCTTTTGCTTTTTCATCGTAATGAGGAGCAACCACGCATTCTAAGAAAAGAGTGGATATTTCATGAGCTGTAATTGCATCAACAGCAGAGTTTAAAGCGACTATTCCTCCAAAGGCACTTATGCGATCAGCATCTAGTGCTCTTTTAAGAGCACTAGATGCTGAGGGTCCGATGGCTACTCCACAGGGATTAGTATGTTTCACCACAACAGCAGCTTTCTCCTCAGCAGAGTTTGAACTTGTATGGCTATATCCAAACTCACGAACAGTAGCAAGAGCTGCTTCAAGGTCTAAAAGATTGTTGGTACTAAGCTCTTTGCCTTGTAATTGAATTGCTCCTCCCCAACCTTTATTTGGATGACTAAACCATGAAGCTGTTTGATGGGGGTTCTCTCCGTAACGGAGCTTTTGCTTTAAAGGGATTGCTTCTATCCATTTAGAATATTTGCTTTGCAACTGGGATTCCATCCATTTCGTTATAGCAATGTCATAAGAAGCAGTATGAGAAAAGGCTTGGATGGCAAGTTTCTTTTTTGTTAGTTGAGTGATTGAGCCACTCTTTAACTCTTCCAAGAACATTTCATATTGACTGGGATCGGAGAGTATTGATACATGATCATGGTTCTTTGCTGCCGCTCGAATTAGAGTTGGACCTCCTATATCAATATTTTCTATAGCCTCTTCCCAAGTCGCATCTGGTTTCGCCACTGTTTCTTGAAATGGATAAAGATTCACTACAACTAAATCAATAACTTTGATGTTTTGTTCGAATAAATCTTTTTGATGATTTGAATCGTTTCTTTTTGCCAGGATTCCTCCATGAATGAGTGGATGAAGTGTTTTGACTCGGCCATTAAGAATTTCTGGAGCCCCTGTATAGTCGCTTACTTTTTTGACTTTTAACCCAGCAATTTCTAGAGTTTTGGCTGTTCCACCACTCGATATAATTTCAAAACCATGATCTTCAATTAGAGTTCTTGCTAAAGGTACTAAGCCTTGCTTATTAGAAACACTTAACAAGGCTATCGGAGTCATAATAAAAATTAATTCAGAATTTAAGTTAATTAATTAAGAAGGAAATTGCTTCAATGAATGATGATCTTGTGAGCTTGAACACACCAAAAGCATCTTTTAGATTGCTTTTGCTGCATGGATGGGGGGCTGATGCAGAGGATTTAATTCCTCTAGGGCAAGAGATTGCTAAATATTTTTTAGAGAAACTAGAAGTAATCGCACTTCGTGCTCCAGATATTCATCCTCAAGGTTTTGGAAGAGAGTGGTACCCTCTATATCCTCCAGATTGGCAGCAAGCAAATTTTGCTGTGGAGTCATTAAAAGTTCGATTACAAGCAATTCCTACTAAAAACTTACCTTTGGAAAAAACAGTCTTATTAGGTTTTTCTCAGGGGGGTGCAATGGCTTTGGCTGCTGGTTGCAGTTTGCCCTTTGCTGGATTAATTGGATGTAGTGCGTATTCCCATCCACAATGGTTAATACCTGAGCAATCTCCTCCTGTTTATTTGACTCATGGTAAAAATGATTCTGTTGTGCCTATTGAGGCTATGGGGCAAATTATTGATATAGCAAAAGATAAAGGTCTCAATCTTAAGCAAGATATTTTTAATGGAGGTCATCAAATACCAGAAGATTTGATTCCTAATATTGTAGAAATGATGAAAAATTGGTTGATATAAAAGACTTAGTTAATTAAACAAAGGCATATTCATATTCTTCAATTTCTTCCCAGTCATCTGCTGTTAGTTCTAATCCTTCAAATATTCTTTCTTCTCCAATGCAATCAACTATTGATCTAAGAGATGGGAAAAGGAAGTGATTTTCTTCTGCATACTGAGCACTAAAAAGCCCTTTCTCCGCCCAGAAAAATCTATCAGTAGTGTGCTCATTTCTTCGAACATTAAGAAGACAAGGAGAATCTAGTCCTGATTCTGCGATGAAATGTCTTGCTGCAGTTACAGGCTTATGCTTGCCAGTCTCAAGATGAAAAGTTGGGACATGCCCCATAACTCTTTGGCCAGCAAGTCTCCTGCGACTAATTCTTTTGCGCTTCTTAGACATATATAAAACCCCTTTAGGAGTAGAGAAGTTGATTGAGGTGAGCTAGTTAATGTCGTGTTGCAACAAAAATATTACTCTCATTTCCTTGAAAAGGAGAAATAATATTGTTGCGTAAATAGCTGCAACAACAAAAACCTCAGATAAATCAGCAAGCTCTTCAGTAAAGCCCCATCTAGCGCTGAAATAGCTTTAGATGCACTAAGTGCATCTCTGCTGAATTAATCTTGAGAGAACATTCAAAGGCTCATTACTGCCCTTATGAATATCTTAATACTTTTTTTTGAATTTTCAAGTTTTTGCGAGTCGCTTTTCTTCTCCAAGAGTTTTAACTCCTAAAGCTATGAAGAATATTTCGAAAAGATTTTTAAATTTGTTAAAACATCAGATAAGCAGTTTTGAGTTTGAACCAGCTGTTGAGCATATCGTTGTTTATATAGCTCAGTCTAAGCGAGGAAATTCACCAAGTTTGGAAGTTGTGGGAGAGTGGCCTGAATCCAAAAATGTTTTGCAGCCTCTAGAGTCGGATAGACAATTGAGAACACCTTCTTCAAATCGAAGATGGTATCCACTTCAAGAAGGTTCTATTTTGCTTGGGGTCCTCAGAGTTGAAAGATTCGCTTCTGAAGAAAAATGGCCAGAAGGATTAGATAAACGCTTGCAAGCTACTGCAATGGTTCTTGGTCATTGTCTATCACTAGAGCTTGAACAAGAGAAACTTATAAATAATTTAAGTCAGCAAAATGATCAAATAAGCTTGATGATTCATCAATTAAGGAATCCATTAGCGGCTTTAAGAACATACGCTCAATTGCTTTTGCGAAAACTTGGACCTGAAAGTACTCATATTTCATTGGTGGAAGGTTTGCTGAATGAGCAGGAACAATTAAATAAATATGTCTCTCTTATCGATGATTTAAGTCAGGTTAAATTGCCATCTGCGGAAACAGCTTCCACTGGATTATTGCTTCCTCCAGTAATAGCTAAAAAAGCTTCTTTAGATTTGAAAATACTTCTTGATCCATTATTGGAAAGGGCCTCAGCAAAAGCAAATTTAGAGGGTAGAACTTGGATTGGACCATCCAGATGGCCTGCTTGGTTAAATGAACCAAGATCAATGAATTTTGGAGTTATCGCAGAAATTATTGCCAATCTTTTGGAGAATGCTTTTAGATATAGTTCTAAATCTGCTTCTATAGGAATTCATATCAAGGATTATGGGATTTGTGTTTGGGATGAAGGCATACCAATAGATCAAAACGAAAGGGGACACATTTTTGAAAAGGGATTTAGAGGTGAACAAAGCTCGGCAAGTAAAGGTAGCGGATTGGGTTTAGCTCTTGGTAGGCAATTAGCTGAAGATTTGGGAGGGAAGCTTGAACTATTAGAAAGACCATTTGATTTTGATTCATCTCTTCCTTTGCATGGCAATGCTTTTGTCTTGAGTCTCCCTAAAGAAACAAAGCAAAAAAACAAAGAATAAAAGTTTCTACTAAAACAACTGTTGCTCCATAAGTATCGCCAGTATGCCCACCGAATTTTTTCCCAATGATATGAGGAACAATTATTGCAGGAATGATTCCAGACCAAATGTAGATGATTGTTTTTAAAGAATAATCAATGGAGATTGGATCAAATAATAAATAAATTGAGACTATTAAAAGTAAGTATAAACTTGGTTTTAGTTCATTTTTATAACCTTGCCAATGAGATTTGTGTAAAGCCCCGCTCCCTTTCTTGTGAAGATATTTGAATTTATCTATTGCCCAAAGTGGTCCAACTCTTCCCCAGAAATTTGCTAACGGAATTATTAATACTGATGTATTTCCAAGTTTTAATAAAGCAGCAATTTGACACAAGATAATTAAAATAAAAAATTGAACTCCACTTGCCCCAACTCTGCTATCTCGCATAGCCTCTAATCGTTTACCTTCCCCTGCTGCTAATCCATCAGCAGTATCCATGAGACCATCTAGATGTAAGCCACCTGTAATGAAATATCCAAGACAAAGTACCGATAAAATTATGGATTCTTTAGGCCAATTTAATTCACTAAGCAAAGCCCATAATATTGCTTGCATTAAGCCAATCGAGATTCCAATGATTGGAGCAAAACGAGCAATTCTTTTGAATTCAGATTTTAGTAGAGGTAGTTGTGGAAGAATGGTATAAAAGACCCATGCTCCGGCTAAATTCTTTAGCCAAATTGGTGAATTAAGAGTTTTCAGTATTAAAAATTCAATACTGACAAAATAATGATAAAAATAAATTTATGAATAAACATTTAATTAATTTTCAAAAAATCTGTGTTTAATTTCAAGATAAAAAGTAATTGTCCTAAAACTCTTGCTCGGGTTGGATCTTTTTATACACCACATGGTGAAGTTAAAACACCAAGGTTTATGCCTGTTGGTACATCCGCAACGGTGAAAGGTGTCTCGTGTAACCAGCTTATGAGTACTGGTGCCCAAATGATTTTAGGGAATACATTTCATCTTCATTTACAACCTGGAGAGGCAATAATTTATAAAGCAGGTGGAATTCATAAATTTATGGGCTGGGAGAAGCCAGTCCTTACAGATTCGGGGGGGTTTCAGGTGTTTAGCTTGGCTAAATTAAACAAGATTGATAATGAAGGTGTTTCTTTTCAAAGTCCTCGAGATGGAAAACATATCAAAATAACCCCAGAAAGTTCTATTCAGATCCAAATGGATATTGGTGCTGATGTGGTAATGGCATTTGATGAATGCCCCCCTTATGAGGCTACTGAAAATGATGTTGAAAAAGCCTGCGACAGAACCCATTCATGGCTGGGAAGGTGTGTAGAGGCGCATAAGAGAAACGATCAAGCTCTTTTTGGAATAGTTCAAGGGGGTTGCTTTGATGAATTGCGTAAGAGAAGTGCTCAAATTGTTAGCAGTTTTGATTTACCTGGGATCGCAATTGGTGGCGTCAGTGTTGGTGAGCCCCCTGAAGAAATAAATAGGATAGTTCGCTTAGTTGCGCCTCTTTTACCAGAGAACCGTCCTAGATATTTGATGGGAATTGGAACTTTGCGAGAAATGTCAATCGCTGTAGCAAATGGAGTTGATCTTTTTGATTGTGTCTTGCCTACACGATTAGGTCGTCATGGCAGCGCCTTAGTAAGAGGTGAGAGATGGAATCTTAAAAACTCATGCTTTAGAAATGATTATCAACCTTTAGATCCAACTTGTCTTTGTGAAGTTTGTGTTAATCACAGCAGAGCCTATTTGCATCATTTAATTAGAAGCAATGAGTTGTTAGGTCTGACTCTTTTAAGTCTTCATAATTTGAGTCATTTAGCTCGTTTTAGTAATGCAATGGGTCGTGCTATTGAGGAAGGTTCCTTTTCAGAGGATTTCGCTCCTTGGCAGAGTCACTCCAAAGCACGCAACACGTGGTAATGTCCATCAGACGCCCATTGATTATTAGGGATGCCATTAATTTCCCTCGATTTACTTGCTCAATTGCCTGAGGCTTATCGGGCTTTCGCTCCTACTGTGGACGTACTTCCACTGATTCCGATCTTCTTTTTTCTGCTTGTATTTGTATGGCAAGCAGCTGTTGGATTTCGTTAGGGTTTTATTTTGAGAGTGGTTTTGCTTAATTTGCATGCCCCTTAAATAAATCAAACCAAATAGTTTTGGGTAAGTCCTTTCATGTATGGAGGGGCTTAATCCCTTAATATTTATTTTGCAAATTTAAAAGTTTATAGCCCAACTTTCTGAGATATTCCTTCCCCTGGATGTTCTACAGCATGTTCAATTAAATCGGCTAATCTTAATGCTCTTGAGGCTTGGAATCCATCTACTGCAGGAACTTCTATGCCTCTTACACATTGTAGAAAGTGTTCAAGTTCAGCATAAAGAGGCTCGATTGATGTTGTATTAACTTCTTCAACAAATCCATCATTACGATATAACAATTCCCCATGGTCAGCTGAATACCATTCATGAGCTCGTCGATGAATATGGATATTATGGTTTAGAAAATCTGTTTCAACCAAGCTTTCTTTGCAATGAGCGCTAAGACTTCTTATTTTTCTATGAGTCATCTTGCTAGCAGTTAAGCTCGCTATAACTCCATTACTAAACCCAAGGGTTGCATTAACATAATCAATTGGCCCTTGGTTGCTTCTTCCACCAACTGCTGCGAGTCTAATTACTTCAGAATTTGCTAATTCTAAGACAAGATCAATATCGTGAATCATCAGATCTAATACAACTGAAACGTCATTAGCCCTATCTGAATGAGGGCTATGTCTTCGTGCTTCAAGTACTAAAACTTCTTCATTGGCAATTACTTTTGTTAATTCTCTAAACGCTGGATTAAATCTCTCTATATGACCAACTTGAAGTAAGCAGTTTGCTTTTTGTGATGCCGTTATTAGTTCAGCGGCTTCCTCTTGAGATGCAGCTATCGGTTTTTCAATTAAGACATGCTTACTTGCTTCAAGACAGTCAAGACCAACTTGATGATGCAGCAGAGTTGGGACTGCAATGCATACTGCCTCTACTGCTGGTAATAAATCTTGATAGTGATTAAACCATTGGCAATTGAATTGTTCAGTAGCAAGTTTTCCACGCTCAGCATCTAGGTCTGCTACACCAACTAATTCTGCATCTTTTAAAAGACTTAGAACTCGTGCATGGTGCCAACCCATATTGCCTATTCCAATTACTCCAACTTTTACCGGAACCATTTTGGGCGCCATTTTAGGAGATTAGGAATTGTTTGACATTGTCTCTTGAGAATTTTCCTCGGGAGACAATTTAGCCATACTTATTTTTACACGGTCTATTCTTGGACCTTTCATGGAGACTATGTCAAATTTTGTTGCCTTAAAAATTAACGATTGGCCAATTAAAGGAACTTTTTGAAGTTTTTCCAATAAGAATCCTGCAAGGGTGTAATGGTTGTCTGATTCAGGAAGATCTAATTCAAGTTGACGATTTAATTCAATAATTTCAAAATCTCCGTCTGCAAGCCATTCCCTGGAATGTTGATCTAGTTGAACTATGCCTGGTTCTTCAATCTCAGTTTGGATTTCTTCTCCCACGATTTCTCCAGTTAGATCAGTTGCTGTAATTAATCCCTCAGTTCCACCATGCTCATCTATTACTAGCAGCAATGGATTGCCACTTTTAATTAATGGCAATAATTCTCCTAAGGTTGATGTTTCTAAAACTTTTTTTGCAGGTTTGATATAGGGCTCTATAGAAGTGTTTGCTTGCATTTCTCCTTTGGAAATAGGCTCAGCAAGTTGTCTTAGATCTAAAACTCCTAGGACATCGTCAAGGGAATCTCCTGTGACAAAAAATCGAGCATGACCAGAATTGTGAACTTCTTTCATCAGTTCCGAGAAGCAGGCATTTTTATATAAAGTCACCATCCCTGATCTTGGGATCATCACCTCTCTTACTTGCGTATCACGAAGCGCAAAAACACCCTCAAGGATATTTCTTTCATCGGGGTGTAAGCCTGTGACATTTCCAGCTTCAATTAAAGTTTCAAGTTCTCCAGCTGATAAAGCAGAAACCATAGAATCCCACTTTGAGTTTAGTCCAATTAACTTAAGAATAAAGGATGCGATTGTTTCTAATAAGTATAAAATTGGACCCATCACTTTCATTGTTGCTTCTAATATAGGAGCTAGTTTTAATGCCGCTGCTTCAGGTCTATTAAGAACTAAAGCTTTTGGTAATAGACCTGCTAATAATGTTGCAAGAATGATTATTCCTATGAAAACAATTATTTCAAAAAGTTTTTGAGAAGTTGTTCCAAGTATCAAAGATTTGTTTGCAAGATCTTTACCAATCCATCCAAGAGAAAAAAGAGATGTTGTAACCCCTAATTGAGCAACCATTAAGGCGCTTTTCATGCGTCTTTGCAATCTATGAATTGATTGAGCTCCTTTTTGCCCTTCTTCTAATAATCGTTCAACTCGACTTGGGCGAAGCCTAATTACTGCAACTTCTACTGCAGCAAAAAATGCTGGGAATGCTAAAAGTATGCCAAGAAGAAAAACTTGCATTAAACCTGTTTAATGGGGGTGGCGAGGATCGAACTCGCCTAAGGCGAATTATGAGTTCGCTGCATTCACCAGATTGCTACACCCCCGTTTAATGGAATCAAAAAACTCTTTGATGATAGGAAGGTATTTGATGAAAAATAAATACCATGCAAATGATCCAAGAGATTGGAATGCATTAATTAATCTCACCTTACGATGAAATCTTCTGAAAAATCTAGTAATGCTTGCAAAAACAAGTTATTAAACCTTTTAGCAAAAGATGCATATCGCTATGGAAACTTCACCTTAGCTTCTGGTAGAAAAAGTAATCATTACATAAACTGTAAGCCAGTCACACTTAGTGGAATAGGCCTGGAATTAATCAGTTCTTTATTTCTTGACTCGGTGGAATTAGAGGCTAGAGCCGTAGCAGGTTTAACTCTTGGAGCGGATCCTTTGGTAAGTGGTGTTGCTATGGCAGCTGCATTAACCAATAGACCTTTGGACGCTTTGATAGTTCGAAAGAAGCCAAAAGGATATGGAACTGATGCTTGGCTGGAGGGTCCTTTACCTCCTAAAGGTTCCTTGATAACTGTTTTGGAAGATGTTGTAACCACAGGCTCTTCATCTATTAAAGCAGTAAATCATCTTCGTGATTTTGGTTATTGTGTTAATAAAGTGGTAACAATAGTTGATCGAGAGGAAGGCGCAGATCAAGCAATAAAAAATGAAGGCTTAATTTTAGAAAGTATTTTTATCCTTAACGATTTAATATCTATATCAAAAGCACTCTGAAATAAAAATGAAAAATATATTATGGAGTTATGAATTTAAAGTTTTAAGTTTAATAGGTCAAGGAGTTAGGAAATTTCTTCATGGGCAAACATCAGTTGATATATTAAGCGTAAAAAAAGAAATACCAATTAAAGCTTGTTGGCTATCTACTTCAGGTAAGGTTTTAAGTATTTTAGAAATTGTATTTAATGATCAAGGCGCAGATATATGTGTTTTATCAGGGGAGCTAAAAGATTTATTTGAAGGCTTTAATAAAGTAATTTTTCCATTTGATGATGTGGAAATAGATTGTTATAAAAAAATAATAAGAGTGCAAGAAATTACTAATAAAACTTCTTGGAAAAAATCAAAAGTTCAATGGATTTACCCTAATCAATCTTTCCCAGAAGAATTAAAAAACCATAGCTTAGCAACTCCAGATCAGGTTCTAAATTGGAGAATTAGTCAAGGTTTATTTCTCTCGAAGGATGAGATTAATGATGAGCTTAATCCTTTTGAACTTGGATTATATGACTTGGTGAATACGAATAAAGGCTGTTATTTAGGTCAAGAAGCTGTCTCTAGATTTAGACGCTTTGGGGTTAGTAAATGTCTAAGATATTGGGAATCAGATGAAATATTAAATGTTGGAGATAGATTAATTGCAAATTCTAATAATAAGCAAAACCAAGTTCATGCGAACGCAGGTTTTGTAACATCAGCTATTCAATTAGGGAAATATAGCAATATTGGCTTTGCAATAATAAAAAATAAATACTTAGATCAAATTAACTTATATAGAGAAAAAGATTTGTTAATTTTGAAAATCGAAAGACCTATAGGATTCATAGGTATTCCTGAGATCAAATCTGATTGATTTAATTATTATCTAAAAGCCATGAAGCAATTGCCCATGTTGCTAGACAATCATCACGATTGTACTTGAAAATTTTATTTAGATTTTTTGAATAAGCTTTTTTAGAACGTTTTGAATTCTTCCATTGCCTCCACCATAGTAATGCTTTTGAACCATCTGCTTCTTCTGTCTCCCAATTATACCCAATATAATTAGAAACTGTTTTCAAGCCATAATTATTAAGAGGTAAAATCCAACTTTCTTTGACCCTTATATGCATATCTATAAAACGCTTAAGTATAAAATCTAATTCACTCATTTTACATCCATGTTTTTTACCTAATTGAGAAATTGCTAGACGTTCAGTCTCTCCATAATGAAGAATTGGCCAATCAGAATAACTTTCTAATTTTCTTTTAATTCTTTTCCATATTATTTCTTCATTACCCTTATTTAGATTTAGTAATGGTTGATAATTTGCTTTTGTTAAATCCCAACCATTTTTTTCTGAATAAGCTAATTTTACAAAACCATGAAGAAAATTATGCTTATCATCTGGATCAGACTCTATATCATAAAGTAAAACTCCTTTTTTTGATTTGAGTTCATTCAATAAATTACTAACATTTAAACGTTCCTTCTGTTGACTTATCTGAACCAAGGCTTGCTTAATAATTACGGGAGCAATATTTTTATGTGGTTCAATTAGCTTTTCTTCTAATTCGATTGGGTTTGAATTAGCCAGATCCTTAATATTTTTTATACCTAAATTTTTTAGCATAATAAGACGTTTTCCTCCGATACCACTTACTTCTCCTAGATGACCCTCTCTAACAGATTCTGAATGACAGTAATTTTTCCAACAACAAATCGAACATTTTCGTTTGTTTGCTGTAATTGATGGAGGTTTATCAAGGTTTAAATCTTCTGTTATTTTTTCAACATTATCTAAAAGATGACTTCTTAAATTAGATGAGATTGTGAAATTTTCTATCTCGAGAATTTTATTGTTTTGTGAGATGGCAATTGCTTGATTTGTTGTTGTTTGTTGTAATTTCTCTAGTAGAAAAGAATTTAAGGCAAGAGTTAACTTGTGTTCGCGAGTTAGTTTATATCCCTGTCTTGTTATGACTGGCCTATAGGAGAATTCTCCCCATTTACTTATGCCTTTTACTTTTTGAAGTAGAGGTTGATTTGTTTTTAATAATTTACCTGAAGGTGTTTCGCCCTTAAGGTTTAATCCCAAAACGAAGGATGCTCCATCTTCACAAGCACCAATGCTGAAGTGAGGCGATTGAGTAATTAATGCAATATAACTACGATGTTGATGATCTACTTGAAGGGATCTATGAGTTGGCCAAATTCTAAGTTTATTATTTGCATGTCTATCTAACCAAGCCTTTCTTCTGCAGCGAATCCAACTTCGCAACACTCGATCAGTAATTACAATTGATTTTGAGGAATTCACACTCATAAACTAAAGATAAGACTAATGCTTTTTAGATCCAAGCAATTTTTTGATTAGTTATGGCAAAAAAAACATTATCTCTAACACCTTCTCCAGTAGTTTTTGGGACAGATGGTTGGCGTGGTGTTCTAGGAGTTGATTTCACTTTAGAAAGACTTTTGACTGTAGCTGCTTCATCAGCTAAGGAACTACTTTATAGATCATCATCTCAGGAATTAAAAAGTCGAACAGTAATTATTGGTTATGACCGAAGATTTCTAGCTTATGAGATGGCAGAAGCAGTCGCTTCTGCTGTACGCGGTTGTGAATTAGATCCGTTGCTAACAGACTCTCCCGTGCCTACCCCAGCATGTAGTTTGGCAGTTCTTCAACACAATGCATTAGGAGCTTTAGTGATTACTGCAAGTCATAATCCACCTGAATGGCTTGGGTTAAAGATTAAAGGGCCAAAAGGATGTTCTGTAGAAGGTGACTTTACTCAAGCAGTTGAAAGGAGGATTGGTATTAGCGAAATAATTGTTCCTCAAAAAGCTATAAATAAAACATTTCCATGCCGGCAAGAACATATCTCTTTCTTACAGAAGAAATTCGATATTCCATCAATTATTAAAGGCTTGGACTCTTTAGATTTATCAGTAATAGTTGACCCAATGCATGGCTCTGCTGCGGGATGCATACCTGAATTGCTTGGAGTGGAAGCAAATGGAATAGTTAAAGAAATTCGAAATACTAGGGACCCACTATTTGGAGGTAATCCACCGGAGCCATTGGCTGGATATATCCCAGACTTGATAGAGATTGTTAAATCTCCTACAGGAAATGGGAAACCATCTTTAGGTTTAGTTTTTGATGGTGATGGCGATCGTATAGCAGCTATTGATGAAAACGGAAGATATTGCAGCACCCAGTTTCTAATGCCTTTGTTAATAGACCATTTGGCTGGATTTAAAAATCTCCCTGGTTGTGTAGTTAAAACCGTAAGTGGATGTGATTTGATGCATTCAATAGCAGAAAGTCACGGTCGAGAAGTAATAGAGCTACCAGTAGGTTTTAAATATATTGCAAAAGCAATGTTTGAGCAGGAAGTCTTGATTGGAGGGGAGGAGTCTGGTGGTATTGGTTTTGGTGAACATATTCCTGAAAGAGATGCTTTGTTTACTTCTTTGGTCTTACTAGAAGCTATTGCTATAGGAAAAGAACCTTTAGGGAAAAGGTTAGATATATTGCAAGATAAATTTGGAAAAATTTATTATGACCGGATTGATTTGTTTCTAGAAAGTAATATTCAGAAAGAAAAATTCCAACTTTATCTTAAGAATAACTCAATTAATAATGTGTCAGGAAAAAACGTTAAAGAAGTTATCGATATTGATGGAGTCAAGCTTCGTTTAAATCGAAATCATTGGTTAATGTTTAGATTTTCAGGTACAGAACCATTGCTTAGAATTTATTGTGAAGCGCGTAGTCAACAAGAAGTTCTAAGCACTTTGTTATGGGCAAAGGAATTTGTTGAAGAGACATGCATGTAATGAATTATAAAACTAAATTGAGCTTAATTATTGCAAGTCGTAATCTTGGCAAGATAAAAGAATTTAGAGAACTTCTATCAGACTTACCTTTAAATATTTCCTCTCAGCCTAAGGAATTAGAAGTAGAAGAGACAGGTAAAAGTTTTATAGAGAATGCCAGAATAAAAGCTATAACGATATCTGAGCTTACAAATCAGTGGACTCTTGCAGATGATTCTGGTTTAAGTGTTGAAGCATTAAATGGGGCTCCAGGAATACATTCTGCCCGATATGCGAATAGTGACTTAGAAAGAATTAATAAGTTGTTAAAAAATTTAGAATCATATTCAAATAGGAAAGCAAAGTTTATTTCAACTATTTGTCTGGCCTTTAAAGGTAAAGTATTACTAGAAGTAGAGGGTGAATGTAAAGGGTTAATTACTTATAAACCAAGAGGTCGAAATGGTTTTGGATATGATCCCATTTTTGAAGAAATAAATTCAGGATTAACTTTTGCTGAGATGGAATCAGAGAAGAAAAAGATTTATGGTCATAGGGGAATTGCGTTTAAATTATTGATGCCGAAGTTGAAAAAACTTATTGAGATAAATCAATGATTTAGCTGGGAGCCCAATGTCCATGAAGTCCATAAGTTATTGGAATAGGAATTTCTATTAAAGCTTGTTCAGATAGATCTTTTGATTTAAGAATTACAAGGTCAGTTCCAACTCTTTCTCCATTCCAAATTAAAACGATAATCCATCCATCATCTTCACTCTTTGAATTTGGATTCGGAACCATTAAAGGCTCATTTACAAAGCCTCTTGGTGCAGCACTCCATGAAAACTCTTTACCATTTAAGAGATCTAGTTTTTTTATCCCTTGTAATGGACCATTTCCTCTTTTCTTTTCTGCAATAGCCATCCAGCTATATCTTGCAGAGAATCCTTGGTATTTAGGATTGACCATTGCGAATTCACAACATTGCTGACTTAAGGTTTCAAGTACGCAATTTCTTTTTTGTAAGTTAATATTGCATCTTTTTAAAATCCCTTCAGGTATTAAATCAAAATTAATTTTACGGAAATCTTCATTCGGACCGATTGTAGGAAAATCTCTATAAAAAATACTCTCAAGGATTATATTTTCATCTTTTTCAAAGGCATTGAGGTGATGAAAAACAAACCCATCAGGAGCATCTATAATTATTGGATTTGAACCAGCGAATAAGCCACAATCTCTTGGGATTAGCCAAAATTTGCCTTTGCTGCCAGGCTTTGAAGATAAGCATTGGGCAGCTCCTTTTTGGCCTAGGATAAATGGAATTGGATTAAAATTAATTGCATTTTGAAGAAATATTGCCCAGTTAGGAGTGATCGCAAAGTCATGAAGAAAGGCAAAACCATTAAAGGTATCTTTCCTATCTGATATCAGAGTTCCTGCATTTGATCCTTCTGTTTGAAATTCCATCAATCTTAAAGTACTTTTTGGACCTGCCTTAACTCCAAAAGTAACCATCCTAGGTTCGTCATGATGTCCTGGATCAAATCTAGGATGGGCGCTAAAAGCTTCTTCTTTCTCAAGGACACCATTTAGAGTTGAAAGCCCATGTGTTTCAAGAGTTTTAGGGTCTAAGGAATGAGGGGCAGAAGCTTCCCAAAGTGCAAGTAATTTATCGCCAAATTTAATCACATTCGTATTAGCGATATTTTTGAGTCTTAGATCGAAAGCATTAGATATTACTCCTCCGGGTTTTTGAGTTCCAAATACTCCTCTATATAAAAACTTATTAGCTTTTTGTTCTTCTACCCAGGGTTTTGTCCTGATAAATCGATTGCTAAAGGTGATTTTCCCATCTTTAAATGATATTGCTGCGATCATTCCATCTCCATCAAATGGGTGATGCACAAATTGACCGCTTCGTTCTATTTGGCCAGGGCCATTGCGATAGAAAGTTCCTTGTAATTCATCTGGAATGTCACCTTTTTTTATTTGCAATTGAAAGTTGGTTAATTCTTTTTCAACATTTCTATATGCACTAATCCAATCGTTTCTGTCAAAAAATACAGGTTTTTGAGCTGAGTTTGTTTTTAATTCAGAGCTTGTCACGATTAATCTTTCAGCATTGGTAGAGATTTTCGCTAAAAATCTTTAAAGATGTGAGAATCATTTTATAGATTTTATAGAAAACTATCCTGCTTGTTCTAAAACTCCTTTGCTACTGGGAACTGCTTTCCCTCTGCGGGGATCAATTTCAGTGGCCATCCGCAAGGCTCTAGCGAATGATTTAAAAGAGGCTTCAATAATGTGATGCGAATTTGTCCCTTCAATTTGCTTTATATGCAGAGTCAAGCCACAATTATTGACTATTGCAGAGAAGAATTCTTTTACTAATTCAGTGTCATAAGTACCCACTTTTTGAACAGGAATTTCTAGTTCATAACTTAAGTGAGGTCTCCCCGAGCAATCTAAAACTACTTGCACCAAGGCTTCATCTAGAGGAGCTAGAAAATGCCCAAATCGGTGGATTCCTGATCTGTCTCCAAGCGCTTTTGACAGTGCTTGTCCAATTGCTATCCCAACGTCTTCATTAGTGTGGTGATCGTCTATAAAAGTATCTCCATTAGCGGTCACTTCAAGATCAAAAAGCCCGTGACTGGAAAGTTGTTGAATCATGTGATCCAGAAATCCAATACCAGTGTTTACATTGCATTTCCCATTCCCATCAAGATTTATCCGAACTAATACGTCGGTTTCTTTTGTTATGCGATGAATTTCTCCTAGTCTTTGTAAGTTCATCTTTGTATTTAATCTAACGACATAGTGGCAATTAAATTACATTCCGTTAATGCAATATCCTGCATCTACGTAAATTGTTTGCCCCGAAATCCCACTGGAAAGGTCACTCAATAAGAATGCCGCAGTATTTCCAACTTCTTTTTGAGTGACAGTTCGTCGAAGTGGTGCTTTCTCTTCAACATTGTGAATCATATCTAAAATACCTCCAATAGCAGAACTGGCTAATGTCCTTATAGGTCCTGCACTAATTGCATTTATTCGGACCTGCTTTTCAGGGCCAAGTTCTGCAGATAGATAACGAACAGAAGCTTCCAGGGCAGCTTTTGCTACGCCCATTACGTTGTAATTAGGGATTGCTCTTTCAGCCCCAAGATAGGTGAGAGTGACTATGCCTGCGTTCTCGCTAAATAATGGTTTAGCATGATTGCAGAGAGGAGCAAGCGAGTAAGCACTTATATCTAAGGCACGTGAGAAACCTTCTGAACTTGTGGCGCTATAGTCTCCGATTAATTCTTCTTTACCTGCGAATGCAAGGCAATGAACTAAACCGTCCAATTCTCCCCATTGATTTTTTACGTTTTTAAAAACTTCTTCTATTTGGTTATTATCTTGAACATTTAAAGGAAGGAAAAGGCTAGGTTTTAAAGGCTCTGTAAGTTCTTTTACCTTTGATTCAAAGCGACCTTTATCGTCAGGTAAATATGTTATTCCCAGTTCGGCACCAGCGGCATGCAATTGTTGCGCAATCCCCCAGGCAATTGATCGATTGTTCGCTATACCCGTGACAAGGATTTTTTTGCCGCTTAAATCGAGAAGCATCTGATCGGAATAAATAGAACTTTTTAATAATTCTCTCTTACTCTGGGTACAGATTTCTCCAAGAGGTTTTATATATTTATAAGACAAATTTCTAGTGATTTAAAGACTCTCTAAAAATGGTAAGAACTAAATCAACAATGATCCCTTTAGGAACTTCTTTGCCTTCCTTCGATCTATCTATAGTTCAAGGAACTCCATTAAGTGATTCTTATGGAAAGCATTTGACCACTATTAATAGTCAAATGCTTATACAAAAACCATTGTTATTAATGATTATCTGTGCTCATTGTCCTTTTGTTAAGCATATTGAGCCTGCAATAACAGCATTAGAAGCTGATTTTGGAGAAATGATTCAGATGATTGCAATTGCAAGCAATAGCTTGATTACTCATCCTCAAGATGGTCCGGAGTTCCTTTCAAAACAGGCTTGTTCTCAAGGTTGGGGCTTTCCATATTTACTTGATTCAAATCAAAGCTTGGCAAAAGATTTAAAAGCAGCCTGCACTCCTGATTTTTTTCTTTTTTCGCCATCATCACAGGGAAATCAAAAATTAGAATATAGAGGACAGTTAGATCAAAGTCGGCCGGGTAATGATATACCAGTCAGCGGAGAAGACTTAAGAGCTGCTATCGAAATAGTTTTGCAATCAAAAAAAATAGAATTTGACCAAAAGCCCTCTATTGGTTGCAATATCAAATGGCACCCAGGTCAAGAGCCCTCTTGGTTTGGTTGATTTTTAGATACTTGAAAACCTGTTTTTTTACTTGTGAACAATTAAGGTGAATTAATGCATGTCCCGCCTTTTAGTCTTGAGAAACAATTGTCCGAGATTGGGGCAGATATTCAAGATGCTGTTTTACGTGTTCTTAAAAGTGGACAATATATAGGTGGTTTAGAAATAAAGAGATTTGAAGATTCTTTTGCAAGTACTATTGGCTGTACAAATGTGGTTGGATGCAATAGCGGTACAGATGCATTAATACTTGCTTTGAGGGCATTGGATATTGGACCAGGAGATGAAGTTATTACTAGTTCATTTTCATTTTTTGCCACTGCTGAAGCGATAAGCAATGTTGGTGCTATCCCTGTTTTTGTAGATATACAAAAAGAAGGATATTTAATAGATGTAAATGCAATAGAAAATGCAATCACTTCAAAAACCAAAGCAATTTTACCTGTTCATATCTTTGGCAAACCTGTTGATATGAATCGCATTATGGATTTAGCGGGTAATTATGGTTTAAAAGTTATTGAAGATTGTGCTCAAGCGGCCGGAGCTAAGTGGAGAGATAAATTTGTAGGAAGTCTTGGAGATGTTGGCTGCTTTAGTTTTTTCCCAACCAAGAACTTGGGTGCTGCAGGCGATGCAGGTGCAGTTAGTACAAATAATGATGAATTAGCAAAAAAGATGAGAGAACTTGCAGTCCATGGAATGCCTAGAAGATATGTCCATACTAATCTGGGATATAATAGTCGAATGGATGCATTACAAGCAGCAATCCTTAATGTGAAGCTTCCTAATCTAATAAAGTGGAATGAAATTAGAAAAGAAATTGCCTTGAGATATATAAATGGTTTAAATGAAACTTTATGTATAGAAGTACAAAATGATTCAGATCATCATGAACTAAGACATGGTTGGAATCAATTTGTCATTAATGTTGTTAATTACCAATCTCATAAGATTAAATTAGAGAATGAATTGCTGGAATCCAAAATTAAAGAAGAGCATGAATTAGGAGATATAAGTTCAAGAGATTTATTTAAGAATGATTTAGAAAATGAGGGAGTGAAGACTATTATTTATTATCCAATTCCTATTCACCTTCAGCCTGCATATAAACATCTGAGATATTCGGTTGGCAGTTTGCCAAATACTGAGAAGGCTTGCAAGCAGGTTTTAAGTTTGCCGATTTTCCCTGAAATAACTTTAGAACAGCAAAATTATGTAATTCAATCAATTAAGAAACTTTGTGAGCAATCACAAATTCAAGAATTGGCAAGTCCTGTGCCAGGCACTAATACTTTTTCCATCTAAGACTTCTTCACCACTAGAGATTCGTTCTTCTAGTTCGTCTTTATTCATTAAAAGAACTTCTATATCTTCGTCTATATCTCCGGGTGGTTTTTCTTTCAGTAATTTCAGATCTCTAGCTAGATAAATATGAATTACTTCGTCTGAATAAGCAGGACAAGGAACCATTACTCCTAAAGGGTCCCATTTGGAAGCGTCATAGCCACTTTCTTCTTTAAGTTCTCTTTGCATTGCGAGAAGAGGATCTTCTCCCATTTCAAGAGTACCGGCAGGGAATTCCAACAGTCTTCGCCCAACAGCAAAGCGGTATTGGCGAAGAATAATTATTTTCCCATCTTGATTAATAGGAACAGCAATAGAAGCACCAGGATGATGAATTACGCCAAATTCTCCTTGCACTCCAATAGGTAGTTCGTAGGTATTTATGTTAAAACAGATTTTTTTAGCTTGAACAGACGAACTTGTCTTGAGAATTTTTGAGGGCTCGAGAGGCGGCAAAGTCGCCATGGAAGTTTTTATGATTTATTTAATGATGACTAATTTATTTAGGATTAAGGAACTAATTTGTTCAATTGACCTTATTCCTGCCAACCTTCTCTAGGTGACAATTGTAAAGGACTAGAGCTGCTATTAACCAAAGACGCGGCTAGAGGTATTAAGACGAAATCCCTTTCTATAAGTCTTGGATGGGGTAAAATTAGGCTTTTGTTTTTCACATGAAGATCACCCCAACTGAGAAGATCAATATCAACTGTTCTAGGTCCCCATCTAAGAGAATTTTTATCTCGAATTCGCCCTAAATTTTTCTCAATAACTCTTGTTCTTTCTAATAAATTCAATATTGCTGATTCAGATGGATTAATAGATTGCATTAGAGGCCCATTTATTGTCACGGCGGCATTTATAAATTCAGATTGATTAGGTGGTCCTCCTATTGGTTTTGTCTTAAAAAGAGGAGACCAATTCATATGAATTTCATTAGTAATTATTTCTAATTTGATATTTTCTTTAACAGTAGAAGATACCCAATCGTAGATAGTTTTTTCTAGAAAGCCTCTCGCTGCTATTAATGTTGAGGCGGGCGAGCCAAATATACTGGGCATATTTGCGCCTAAAGCAATTGCGAGAGTTTTTGAAGGTGGAACTATAAAAGTACTCATTAGTTCATAATCAAACTAGAGGAATTAACTTTTAGTTTGGTGTAATGATTTCTGGCGACGAAAACGCTAAGGAGAAATCTCAAAGATCTCATGATCTTTCCTCAAAGGTAATCGCAAATACTGCTTTCCCTTTGGCGGCCATCACGGGTCATGGCTCACTCAAGCTTTCTTTAATGCTAGCTGCAGTTGATCCTGCTCTAGGAGGGGTAATCATTGCTGGCGGAAGAGGCACAGGTAAATCTGTTTTAGCAAGAGCATTGCATGCATTAATGCCTCCGATCGAGATACTTGATATTGACTCATGCACTGATGAGAGGACTCAATCAGATGAACCTTTGCCAATTGGAAGAAATCTTGATCCGAGATTTTCAGATGAATGGGATGCATCATCCAAAGAATTGATTGAGAAGAAAATTGGTTTTTTTAGTCGAAATTTAGCGCCAAATGATTTGCCTATCAAAGTTGTACCAGCTCCTTTTGTTCAAGTTCCATTAGGTGTAACAGAAGACCGATTGGTGGGTGCTGTAGATGTCGCCGCTTCTCTTTCAAGTGGTTCTGCAGTATTTCAGCCAGGCTTATTAGCAGAGGCACACAGAGGAGTCTTATATGTAGATGAATTAAATCTTTTAGATGAAGGAATAGTCAATTTGATTCTCGCAGCAGTTGGAGCAGCTGAAAATAGGGTTGAGAGGGAGGGTTTAAGTCTTAGTCATCCTTGTCGTCCTATTTTAATTGCTACCTATAATCCTGAAGAAGGATCTGTTAGAGATCATCTTTTAGATAGATTTGCAATTGTTTTATCTGCTGATCAATTAATAACTAATGAGCAGAGAGTTGAAATTACTGAGTCTGTCATTTCTTTTGGTGAATCTGGGGAAAAATTTGCGAAGCAATTTGAAGAACAAACTGAGGCTTTGTCAACTCAGCTTTTGCTGGCAAGACAATGGTTAAAAGATGTCAGTATCACTAATGATCAAATAAGGTATTTAGTTGCAGAAGCCATTCGCGGTGGAGTGGAAGGACATCGTTCAGAGTTATATGCCGTAAGAGTTGCTAAAGCTCATGCTGCCCTTGGGGGAAGAGATGTGGTTGAGGCACAAGATCTTCAAGTTGCAGTTCGATTGGTGATTGCTCCACGTGCATTACAGGTTCCTCCTCAAGAAGATCAAATGGAGCCTCCGCCTCCAGAGGATCAACCCCCTCCACCAGAAGAGCCAATGGATGAGGATAATTCAGATCAGGATAATCAAGAAAATGAAGAGGAGGATAATCCTGAGGAGGATACTTCCCCTCCAATTCCAGAGGAGTTCATGTTAGATCCAGAAGCTTGTGCTGTTGATCCAGATCTTTTGCTTTTCTCTTCTGCTAAATCTAAAAGTGGTAATAGTGGAAGCCGGTCAGCAGTCCTGAGTGATAATCGAGGTAGATATGTAAAACCAATTATTCCACGTGGTCCAGTTTCTAGAATTGCGGTTGATGCAACTTTACGAGCTGCTGCACCATATCAAAAAATTAGAAAAGAAAGAGAGCCTGGAAGAAAAGTAATAGTTGAGCAAGGTGATCTTCGTGCAAAACTTTTACAAAGAAAAGCAGGAGCATTAGTTATCTTTTTAGTTGATGCAAGTGGTTCAATGGCACTTAATAGAATGCAAAGTGCTAAAGGTGCTGTAATTCGTTTGCTTACTGAAGCCTATGAAAATAGAGATCAAGTTTCTTTAATTCCTTTTAGAGGAGAGCAAGCCGAGGTCTTATTACCCCCTACTAGATCGATTACTGCTGCGAAAAGACGATTAGAGACAATGCCATGTGGCGGAGGTTCGCCTCTTTCTCATGGGCTAACACAAGCAGCAAGAGTTGCTGCTAATGCTTTGTCTACAGGAGATTTAGGTCAAGTTGTGGTTGTAGCAATCACTGATGGGCGAGGCAATATCCCTTTAAGTAACTCTCTGGGACAGCCACCATTGGAAGATTCTGAAAGTGTTGATTTAAAACAAGAGGTTTTAGATATAGCAAGTCGATACCCAAGTCTTGGGATTAAATTATTAGTGATTGATACTGAGCGTAAATTTATAGCAAGTGGTATTGGGAAAGATCTTGCTGAGGCGGCTGGAGGTAAATATGTTCAATTACCAAAAGCTAGCGATAAAGCAATTGCATCAATAGCGATGGACGCAATAAATTCAGTAACATAAATAATTTTGATTTTAATTTTTAACTAAAAATATAGTCAACGATAAATATCATTAAAAAACTTGCTTAAGCCAATTGTAACTTCCTTTAAAGCCGAAGTTAATTCTTCATCATTTAATAATTCCTCAACATTACTAGTTAAGACATTCATTTTCTTTGTAAGAGATCTTGCAGAATCAGCTGTATTAATAATATCATCCAAAGTTTTTGGATTATCAATTGCCGCCAATATATTATTAAGGTGTGTAGCGGCTTTTGTTAACTCAGTTATTATGGGTTTCGCTCTTATTAATTCTGCTTTTGATAAAAGTATTAAACTATCTAAGTTTTTTTGAGTTATATCGAACTGCTCCATTGAAGATAAGACATCTCCAATAATATCTTCTTGCCCAGCTTTATATAGTATCTTTTGAAGTTCTTCTGTAATTGATGAAATACTTCTCAACTTCTCACCTTTAATTGTATCTCCATCGCAAACTATTTTAGTTTTGTCACATTTTTTGGATGTAGGCAAATTATTTTTTAGAGATGGGATTCCACTACTAACCAAAGAAACTTGAACATCTCCACCTAGAACAGAATTTGTAGTTACTTTTGCAAAAGCAGGTTTTGTTAAAATTAGATCTTTATTATTTAGCTCTATTTTCGCCTCTACTGAGGTTGGAGTTATTTTAATTTTTTTTACAGAGCCAACAAGTATCCCTCTGTAAGTTACTGGAGACATTTCTGATAGACCACTAGCATCTTTAAAACTTGCCGTTATTTCCCAAGAATTAGAGCTAAATCTAAGTCCTTTTAGCCAAAACATGGAACCAGAAAAAACGACTATTCCTCCTATCAAGGAAAATCCTACAAATGCATCTCGTAGGCTGCGCCTCATGTAATTTAAATGTCCTTAGGTTGAATCGGTCCTTGAAGGTTACCTCCACGGAACTGCTTTACATAAGAATTATCACTTTTTTTGAAGTCTTCTATCGATCCTTCCCATTGAAATTTCCCTCCGTAAAGCAATAGTACTCTTTCTGCAGAGCGTTCAATGGTACTTAAAACATGACTTACTATTACTGATGTTCCCCCTGCATAATTTGTAGTTTTAACAATCAAATCTTCAATTCTGGTACATGCGATAGGGTCAAGTCCGGCAGTGGGCTCATCATATAAAAGGAGTGGCATTGCTTTATTTTGTACGTTTTCGTCTATTAAAGCTCTAGCAAAACTAACTCGTTTTTGCATTCCACCACTTAGTTGGCCAGGAAATTTATTTGCAATGTTATAGAGACCGACTGCGTGGAGAGAAGCAACAACTTTTTCATGAATCATTTGATTATCATTTTCTTTATTCCTTTTTAGAAGAAAACCAACATTCTCTTCAACAGTAAGCGACCCTAGTAAAGCTGGATTTTGGAAAACAATTCTTACATCTGGTGGATTTGTCTGATCTAATCTTAGATACTCTTGTCTTTCACCAAATAATCCAAGACTGCCTTGCGTGGGTAATAATAGTCCAGCTAGTAATCTAAGTAAGGTCGACTTCCCGCAACCTGATGGCCCAACAATCGCCACTCTTTCCCCAGGAAAAATTGAAAGATTAAGATCATTTAGTACCGGAGATGATTCTTTCCAACTCATGGTTAGGTTTTTCATCTCAATTACTGGCGTAATCTTTGTCATTTCAAATTTTTGTTATCTCTTTCATCTAATTCTGCCTTGAATGTCTAACTAGTGAAGTTTTTTAAAGTCTTTAAAAGTTCATTCCCAATTCATTTAAGAGCGTTTCACTTTAAAGAAAACATTGAAAAGTCGTTTAAAACAGTCACCAAGCTTTCAAAAGATCAGGAAACGATCTTTAGGAGCGCTTCATCAAAGTAATTTGATTAAACGCTCACAAAGAGCTGTTAGGTGGCTTTTGCCTGGATTGGTTGTTAAGAGGTGGATGCTTACCTCTGGCTTTGGATTGCTAATAGGCCTTTTAGGAGTAGTTATTTGGGCTGATTTTAGACCCATATATTGGCTTTTAGAAACTCTTTTTTTCTTTCTTGGAATTATTACAACGCTTTTGCCTATTAGCTTTACGGGTCCTTTCATATTGCTTTTAGGTATTGGATTATTGATATATGGCCAGAGCCGAAGTTTTCAATCTATTTCTCAAGCTTTAGCTCCATCAAAAGATACTTTTTTAGTTGATGCTTTATTAGCCAAAAGCAAACTTAATAGAGGTCCTAATATTCTTGCTATTGGGGGCGGGACAGGACTTTCCACTTTACTGAAAGGCCTAAAAAGGTATAGCAGCAATTTAACGGCCATAGTGACTGTTGCAGATGATGGTGGCAGTAGCGGCATCCTTCGTAGAGAATTAGGAGTCCAGCCTCCAGGTGATATTAGAAATTGCTTAGCAGCTCTTTCTAGAGAGGAAGAGTTGCTAATTAGACTTTTTCAATATCGTTTTTCATCAGGGAATGGATTAGAGGGGCATAGTTTTGGAAATTTGTTTCTAAGTGCACTAACTTCAATTACTGGAAATTTTGAAAAAGCTATAACAGCTTCCAGTCGCATTTTGGCAGTTCAAGGAGAAGTAGTTCCAGTAACAAATATAGATGTAAGACTTTGGGCAGAATTGGAAAATGGAGAAAGACTTTATGGTGAGTCTGCTATTGGGAAAGCCTCATCTCCGATAGTAAGAATAGGTTGTATTCCTGAAAGGCCTCCAGCTTTAGCAAGTGCAATTGAAGCAATCAATAATGCTGAAATAATTTTACTTGGCCCAGGTAGTTTATATACTTCTCTTTTGCCTAATTTGCTTATTCCTGAAATAGTTGAAGCAATACAAAGAAGTAAAGCTCCAAAATTATATATTTGTAATTTGATGACACAACCAGGTGAGACAGATGGACTAGATGTTGAAGGGCATATCAGAGGAATAGAGTCTCAATTAGCAAGTTTGGGTATAACAAAAAGAATTTTTAATACCATTTTGGCGCAATCTGATTTAGTAGATTCACCATTGGTTGATTATTACAGATATAAAGGAGCAGAGCCAGTAATTTGTAATAGGGAAAAGCTTATTTCTCAAGGATATAGAGTGATTCAAATGTCTTTGCAAGGAGATAGGCAATCAGCAACTTTGCGGCACGATCCTAGGAGTCTTGGAATAGCAGTAATGCGCTTTTATAGAAAATATAGAAGAGAGTTGAAATCTCAAAATCAATAAGCATCTTGCATTTCATAAAAATCAGGTTGAACATAATCCTTTCTAAGTGGCCACCCTTTCCAGTCTTCCGGCATTAACAATCTTTTTGGGTGTGGATGTCCTTCAAAGTTAATTCCAAACATGTCATATGTTTCCCTTTCTTGCCAATCTGCACCTCGAAATAAAGTGTATAAACTAGGGACTGAAAGATTACTATTTCTATCTAAAAATACTTTAATTCGGACTTCTCTAGGTTTTTCTATTTTATCTATATCAACCATTGAAATAAGGTTGTAGAAACATACAAGATTTTTCCCAGGACCTTCATCATATCCCCCTTGACATTGAAGATAGTTAAAACCATTGGATTTCAGAAAAGAGACAATATTAATTAGATCAGTTGGTAGTACTGAAATTATTTCAATGCCAAGATGATCATTTTCTAAAGAAGTATGTGGGAGATTTTGATTATTTAACAAGGAACTTATTGGTCCAATAATTGGAGAAGACAGTTCTTTTGAACTTTCTTCTAAATCAGTTTTTTGATCGGGATTTTCTTGAGTCATATATTGATTTTATCTTCTGAAATGAGAATAGATTCATTCTCGAAGCTTTGGTCAAAAGGCTCTTCTTTTGAAGGGTTTAAAGCAGCTTTTTGTGTATCTGCATTTAAGTATTTTCCAGTAATTTGAGGTTCAATCTTTTTCATTTTATGAGGAATAGTAAGATATCTATGCGTTTGAGAAAGTTTTGATCTCTCCAAAAATGATTCATTACCTACTTTTTTACGAAGCTTGATAACGGCATCAAAAATCGCCTCAGGCCTTGGAGGACATCCAGGTAAATAAAGGTCAACAGGAATTAACTTATCAACACCACGAACGGCAGTTGTTGAATCGGCACTAAACATGCCTCCGGTAATTGTGCAAGCACCCATGGCAATTACATATTTTGGATCTGGCATCTGTTCGTAAAGCCTTACTAAAGCTGGTGCCATTTTCATGGTCACAGTTCCCGCAACAATTAATAAATCTGCCTGTCGAGGTGAACTTCTAGGAACCAATCCAAAGCGATCAAAGTCAAATCTTGATCCAATCAGAGCTGCAAATTCTATGAAACAGCATGCAGTTCCATATAAAAGAGGCCATAGGCTACTTAGCCTTGCCCAGTTATGAAGATCATCAAGGCTAGTTAAAATAATATTCTCACTAAGCTCGTTAGTGATTTCTGGAACTCCTACAGGACCACATGTTGCGGCTCGGAGATCTCTAATTGCTTTTGCAGAAGGAGTGTCAGTCAACCAATTAGCTCCACTCAAGTGCACCTTTTCTCCAGGCATAAGCTAGCGCCACTACCAGGATTGCTATAAAAATAAGTGCTTCTATGAAAGCCAACAACCCAAGACGGTGAAATGCAACTGCCCATGGGTATAGAAAAACTGTTTCAACATCAAAAATCACAAAGACAAGGGCAAACATGTAGTAACGAATATTGAATTGAATCCACGCTCCGCCTATGGGCTCCATTCCAGATTCATAGGTTAATTGCCTCTCTCCAGCTTTACTTGAAGGAGATATCAGCTTGTTTGTTACAAGTGAAATCACAGGGACTGCAGCTGATAACAAAAGAAAACCTAGGAAATAGTCATAACCCTCAAGGGAAAACATTAGAAATTACTTATTTTCCAATCATTTTGACACTCATTTTTCGTCTTAGTGAAGATAGAGTTGTGTTGTGTGAGAGTGCAAACTGTGCAGGATGATTTTAAAACGGCTTCTGATGTCAATCAAGAAGAAAAAAAAGATCAAATGTCAGATTCAAAATCCTTTGAAAAAGATGATGAAATTAAATATCATCGCTTTGAATGCAGTGGTTGTGGCTATATATATGATCCTTTGGAGGGGCTGAAGAAATTTTCAATACCAAAAGGTACTCTTTTTGAAGATGTTGATAAGCAGAAATTCCGCTGTCCAGTTTGTCGCGCAGGATTTGCTGCTTATATCGATATTGGTCCTAGACTAAAGCCAAGTGGATTTGATGAGAATCTTGGCTATGGATTTGGTTTTAACAACCTTCCCGCGGGCCAAAAGAATGTATTAATTTTTGGTGGCTTGGCATTTGCAGCTGCTTGCTTCCTTTCTCTCTATTCCTTGCGTTAGAAGTTTTATTATTTATGAATCGTTTTTTCTCTCGAGCACTCAATTTATTACTGACAGTATGCGTTGGTTTTTTTCTAAGTGGGTGCGTAGCCACGAGATTACCTGAGGCAACATCAAGCCCATGGGAAATTATTAATTTAGATACAGATGCAAATCCTCTTGATATTGCTTTTGTTAATGACAAAAAAGGATTCCTTGTAGGGACAGAAAGATTGATTCTAGAGACAAATGATGGAGGTGAAAACTGGGAAGAGAGAAGTTTGGAAATACCGACTGAAGAGAATTTTCGACTCGTCAGTATTGATTTTCTTGGAGATGAAGGATGGATAGCAGGACAACCAGGCTTGGTTTTACATTCAAAAGATGCCGGCAAAAATTGGACTCGTTTTTCCTTAGGTAATAAATTACCTGGAGATCCTTATTTGATTACAACGATAGGTTCAGAATCTGCTGAATTAGCTACAACTGCAGGTGCAATATATAGAACAACAGATAGTGGAGAAAATTGGGAAGCTATTGTTGCTGATGCTTCTGGTTCTGGAGGTATAAGGGATTTAAGAAGAAATATTGATGGGAGTTATATAAGTGTTAGTAGTTTGGGTAATTTTTTCTCAGTTCTACCAGCGGGGAAAGAAAACTGGGAACCACATCAAAGAGCTAGTAGCAAAAGAGTTCAAAGTGTTGGTTATCAACCAAATGGAGATCTCTGGATGCTTTCTCGGGGTGCCGAAATCCGTTTGCTTGAAGATTCACAAGATTTAGATAGTTGGAGTAAGCCAATTATTCCAATTTTGAATGGATATAACTATTTGGACATTGGTTGGGATTCGCAAGACTCAATATGGGCTGCTGGAGGAAATGGGACCTTGTTAGTTAGTTCTGATGGAGGAGAGTCTTGGGCAAAAGATCCAACAGGAAATCTTGTGCCATCTAACTTTATAGGCATTGTTTTTATTGAAAACAATGAGAATGAAAGTAAAAAAGGATTTGTTTTTGGAGAACGAGGAAATTTGCTTAGATGGGTTGGATAATGAATAATTTTTCAATTGCACAACTCTGTGTAACCAGCTTTTTAGTTTTTCCCTAGTTCAGTGCGAGGCTTGATAGGATCTATTAGCTTATTCGCGTGAGGCTATGGCTGCCGGCTCCACAGGGGAACGCCCGTTTTTCGAGATCATTACTAGTGTCCGCTATTGGATAATCCATGCGGTAGCTCTACCAGCTATCTTTGTTGCTGGATTCCTTTTTGTGTCATCAGGACTTGCTTATGACGCATTTGGCACTCCCAGGCCAGATACTTATTTTCAAGGATCTGAGTCCAAAGCTCCAGTAGTTACTCAAAGATTTGATTCTAAGGCTCAACTTGATTTGCGCCTGAA
>CETG01150091.1_pt1 | contig 30268 bp, 26 predicted proteins | sample 361471 | NCBI WGS metagenome assembly CETG01 (sample SAMEA2622696, study PRJEB7988) | marine metagenome | isolation source: saline water (ENVO:00002010), including | reverse complement strand
GACCTCGCCCGTGCTGTCACTGAGAATGACTGTGAGTTCGGCATAGGAATGGACGGGGACGGAGACAGAATAGGGGTTGTTGACGAGCTCGGGCGATTCATTCATCCAGACAGGCTTATGGCACTCTTTGCGAAGGATGTTCTTTCGGGCAGACAGGGGCTTTCCGAAGAGGAGAGGGTGGTATTCTACGACGTGAAATGCAGTTTGGCTCTTGAGGAGGCGATATTGGAATACGGCGGAATTCCGAAGATGGTTAGAACGGGTCACTCATTCATGAAGAGAGAGTTGGACAGGAATCCATCATCCCCCCTAGCAGGTGAGATGTCTGGACATTTCTTCATCCACGACAAATGGCCTGGTTTCGATTGCTCACTTTACAACGCTGCGAGGCTGTTGGAGATAGTTGGTAGAGATCCTTCCCCCTCCGAAGGTGGCCCGTCTTTCTCTAGTAGGTTCTCATCCCTTCCTAACTACCCCTCAACAGAAGAGGTGAAGATACCACTGCATGGAAAGAGAGAAGATGTAATGAGTGCTGTTAGGGATTCCTTCTCGGATGTTGAGTGTTCCACAGTGGACGGAATAAGGGCACGATACGAAGACGGTTGGTACCTATGTCGTCCGAGCAATACGGAGCCAATCCTAGTAATGCGAGCTGAAGGACGCACTGAGGCCGCTCTAGATTCTATCCTAGCGGATGTAAACGCCCGATTGGGAGAGATGATGGATCTCAGTGCTCTTCAATAGAGTTGTTTCCGACACAGATTATCTATATGTGAGTTAATGGGGGGCGGGTTCGCGCCACTGTAGCTTAGCTCGGTATAGCGTCTGATTCGTAATCAGAAGGTCGGGAGTTCAAATCTCCCCAGTGGCTCCATTTCAAGAGTCTCCCGGACTTAGCCCCAATGCAGGTAGTAGGGACGCGAACTTATCTCTAGATGACTCGAGGGCCTCAAAGACGGGCATCCTATCGCCAGAAAGCATGCAAAGGACAGCCCCCCCTCCAGTGCTGTTGTGATGTACTTCTGTCGCCTTGCCCCTCTGGTTGAATAGAGCGCTGGTGTGGCCCCCTCCGACTATAGTAACCCCCGGGGCCTCGACGAACATATTCATGATCTCAATCGTCCCATATGCAAACTCAGACTTCTCGAAGTATGATGCAGGGCCGTTCCACAGGAGGCATCCTGCCTCCATGATCAGGGGCCTCAAATCCATCATAGTCTGTATTCCGATATCATAAATTGGGAACTCTGTTGGGAGATCTTCCACAGACAGTGGAATCCTCTTGCCCATTGACTCGACTGCTAGATCAGTAGGGAGGAAAAGCAGTTTATGGTGATTAGATATTAGCTCCTCGGCCATTTTCCAAGTCTCTTCAAATGATTCACCGAGAGATTCCCTCACGAAGTCCCTATTCGTTGCGCCGATATCCGTGCCGTCAGCCCAGAGCATTAGATTCCCGACCACTCCAACCATTGCTATCCTATCCACGGATCCCTTGTCGATAAGATTCAATGCGACTCGAAGCGAATCGTCACACTTTATCCCACCAAGGACTACAACGTATGGCCTAGGGGGGTCAAATACAGCTGTCCTAAGTGCATTGATCTCCTTCTTCATCAAACGCCCGGCAATACATGGGACCTCGCCGGCGAATCCTGTTAGGGAGGGGGAGCTCCTATGCGCAGTTGCAAAGGCGTCGGTGACGTATGCATCAATTACAGATGAAAGGTTCCTCACAATTTCCGAATTTGCCATCTCTTCGGGACTGGCCCTCTTCATGCTGATTTCTTCTTCATGCTTGCGGACGTTGTCTAGGAAAAGCACGTCACCATCTTCCATGCCCTTGATTGCTGAAATAGCGTCCTCGCCGCAGACGTCGGAAACGAATCCGACTTTCCTTCCCAAGAGCCGTGAGAGGAGTTTACTATGGGGCTCTGTACTGGTGAAATCGAGATATCCAGGCCTTGATTGGTGTGAAATGAGTACGACTTTTGATGAAGAAAGATCGTTCAATGTCGAAATAAACTCAGTGAATCTGCGATCGTCCATAAACTCCATTGTATCTGGGTTCAGGGGCGAGTTGACGTCGACCCTGAGCAACACTGTACGTCCATCTAGGCAAACGTCGTCCAGCGACAGAACGCCTGTCACAATGGGTCCCACCGGTAGTCCACCTAAGGCCATTGGGGTTGTTTCGTACATAGTTGGCTTACCAAATCCCTTTCATGGTAAGGCCCGGAAGGATGAGCATGGCCTGGGATGCGGAGTCCATCACTGGACCTGATGGGCAGGACTGGCGTGTTCCTGTTTCAGAGCTTGAATCACGGCAGAATGCTCTCTCATTGGCACTTAAGTCAGGGGGGTTTGAGTCGATTCTAATTGATGATCCTGTTGAGTTATACTGGCTCACTGGAGGCAGGCAGAACGGCATGCTTCTAGTTGGTTCAGAGGGTTCCGAGGTAGAAACGAAGCATTGGGTTAGGAGGTCTTTGGAAAGAGCGGTCTTTGAGTCTGGGGGAGACGACTCCCCTCATGAGTCTGAGAAGCAGCCTAGAATGGCATCTCTGTCTGATGCTCTAGCCTCCGCCGGTTGCACTGAAAAGCCCTCGATGCTATCGGGAAAGGTCCCTCATGATCGATGGTCTTTCCTCAATTCGAAGATGTCCGACCTTCCGGGGGAGTCGCTTGATGGAACGGGGATTCTATTCTCACTAAGGGAAGTGAAGTCAAATTGGGAAATACAGATGCACAGAGAAAGTGGAGAGATCAACAGAAGGATGTTCGAAGCAGTCAATGAGGTGGGAAGGGAAGGTTGCACGGAGTTAGATCTAGCGGCTGCTGCTGATTCAGTGAGTAGAGAAGCCGGTTTCGGAGGTAGAATAAGGATGCGTCGCTGGCCGATGGACTGTGATAGAGTTGTTGTCGCGGCTGGTCGATCTGGTTCAGTCCCGTCATATTTTGACTCCGCAATAGGTGGACTCGGGGCGAGTCCGATTTCGTCATTGGGAGCGGGTTTTGCAAGAGTCAAGAAGGGCGAGCCGGTTCTAGTAGACATCGTTCATCTGCACAGGGGCTATGTTTCCGATTGCACCAGGATGTTCAGCTTAGGGGGTCTGACTTCGGAGTGGGAATCCAGACTTGATGACATGGTCGAAATCAAGAATGCTGTTGTAGGCCTACTTGGCAAGGGAGAGGACTGCTCATCTGCCTGGATTAGAGGCAGTGAGATGGCAGCGGAGATGGGGCATTCAGAGAACTTAATGGGAATGAGTCCCAATCAGTCTAGTTTCCTTGGACACTCTGTTGGATTGGAACTTGATGAGACTCCTGTTGTCGCTCTTGGTTTCGATCGAGAATTGAAGTTTGGGGGGACCATGGCTATAGAGCCCAAGGTGATTCACGAAGACGGTGCAATTGGCAATGAGGACACGTGGGTAAGGACTGAAGATGGTATGGAGTGCCTGACAGCTGGTTCGTCATTGCCCAATCTGATGGAGTGGTGATGATGAGCAAGGCAAGGGAGGTGGCGCAAAGGAAGCTGGCCAGAGTCCTTAGGGGAAGGAAGGAGCCACATGGAAAGCCGATTACCGAAGAGGGGATTCTGAGGGGTGTTGATGTTGACGAGTCGGGCATAGTGCAGTTGTGGATACAACCCACTCATCCGCACTGTCCATGCTGCCTGGACGATCTAATCAGGCTAAGGAACTCAATAAAAGATCAAAGTGGAGTTCTAGCCTGCCACCTAGAGGTAGTGGGGATCCCTCACTCTGAGCGATGGACTGCTGCTGTGAACGAATAATTCCAATTATTCGCTCTTGGGTGGACCTTCTGATTTTTTCTTGCTCTTTCTTTCCTCTATTTCTTCTATTTTGGAAAGTATTCTAGTCGAAAGCCACCACACGGAGATAGAAATACCCAGGATGGATATCAGAAGGGCCTGTAGGAATTCAGGATCCGTCCAATCTACCATTTTCTCACCTATATAGGGGGAATGAGGTCGATATCACAGGAGTCCGTTGGCTTCATGCAGCAAGTTAGGATTCCTCCCTCCTCGACCAGGAAGCTGTCTAAACCGGGTGGCAGTTTTTCAGGAATGTCGACTGCTCCTGAGACAAGCCTTACCAGACACGTTCCACATGTTCCGGATGTGCAATTTGTTGGAATGTCAACGTTGGCTATTTCTGCAATGTCTATGATGTTCAGATCAGGTTCAGATTTGGCATGTCCTAATTCTTCGGTGCCTCTGAAAAAACGAATTAGATGCCTGCTGGAGGACATGTGGCCCCCCTCAGTCATCGGTTCTGGACCATCTGCCGGTCTGCTTGTTGAATCTCAAGCCTGCCTTCTTCATCCACTTGTTGAACTTTGTAGCCCCTGCTCCTGTGGCTATGATGAAATCCTCCCTGTCCTCTTGCGCCTGGATGTAACCCTTTACGGCCAAAGTTTGGTCGATCCAGTCATCTATGTCCATCAGCCCTCCTGAGAGCTTACTAGATTCGACTGCAGCCTCTAGCTCCTCGGTCGATGCCCCAGTAGACTCCAGATCCTTGATCATCAAGTCCACTACCGTAGGCGAATCCACCTTCTTTGGTGGTTTGACCACAGGTAACCTAGGCTTGATTTTGGGGTTGATGGATATTCTAGAGCCGTTTTCGAGCCTAGCCTCAACAGTTTCGGCCATGGGAGATCTGAACTCCTCCTCGCACTCCCAGCAAATGAAGACATAATCAGACATGTCTTCCATCAGATTTCCACCTCTTGGATCCATCTCTTCTCCGCAGTGTGGGCATGCGTACATGCAAAGAACTGGGGCTATCTTCCTCCTGAAGTCGACAATATCCTGAGGGGTGCCGACCAGTTCTAGCATCTCATGGTCCCTAGCTGCTTCCAAGCCCCTGGTTTCCAATTGGTCCCTAATCTTCGAGCGTTGCTCGTCCTTTGACTCGTCGTCGAAAGTATTCTCAAGCTTGACTATTAATTCGATTGTTTTTCCAAGCCTGTTCATTACTAGTTTCTTATTCCTGAAGGCCTCAACCCGGGCCATTCTGAGTAGTTCCTTCTTTTCGATAAGTTCGGCTAGCAGGTCCTTCTGCTCCCTCTTGAATCTCTGCTCCTCGATTTTGTCTACCTTCTTCTTCCCATCCTTCGACAGAACATCGGCTAGGAACCTCTGCTTACTGGATGTCCTCGGACCTGATCTTACAGCGTCTATGACCGAGGTCGCTATTCCCTTCTTCAGCCCGTAATTGTTGACTAATGTCTCAACATCCATCTTTTTCAGATCGCCGACCTTAATTCCTCCATCGGAGAGTATCTGGGCCGTATTCTCATCGATTCCTCTTCGCAGAAGAGCGAGGTAGGTGTCCTTCTTTGCCATGATTAACATCCCTGGGCCAAAGCTCCCGCGCGCTGTGCCGTGCCTCGCCGAGTGAGGGGGGCCCTATCAAGGCGATGACTAAACCATCGTAATTAGGGAGTAAAAGATGAAAATTTATCCGACAATATGACCCAATGATAAGTTTCTAAATTCTCAGGCCTAAGGTTCTGCCAATCCAACGGGAGTTCTGTAATTTGTGATTCTAGTATTGCTTTAGAAGTCTCATTCCAACGTTCCTTATGCCATCCTCTGACCCTAGAAATTCTCCTAGGAGGGGTTGAAAAGAGTGTCCTCATTTTCCTCCTCCTATTCGCAAAGCAATGTTGGGTTATTGTCCTGAATAGCCTGCGATCAAAGATGGGAGATACTTCAGGCCTCTCAGTTGGCCTGAGCAAAATCAGTCTGGAGTTGACACTGGGCGATGGGCTGAACGAACTTGAGGGGACCTTGACATCGATCAAGACCTCGAAGTCCAGCCAAAGAGAGAGCCCAAGAGGGCCGGAGTTTGCCGGGCCTCCCTTCATTGACATCTTCTCTGCAAATTCTTCCTGGACCAGCAGAACTACTGATCTAAGGGTGGTTTCTGAATGGTATCTTTGAATCCTCTCCAATAGAGGGCTGGAAATACTGTATGGGATATTCGCGATTACATGAGTGATGTCATCAGGCCAATGTGCCTTGAGTGCGTCCTCGTTGACTAGAGTGAGTTGGGATTCATTGGTCGTGAAAACCCTTCGCAAATGCTCTACTGCTTCCTTGTCAATTTCCAATGCAGTAACTTTGGCACCGCTCCTCAATAGACCTAGGGTTAGTGAGCCCGGGCCGGGGCCGACCTCCAATACATGTGACTCCTGATTAACGGGAGACCCATGCTCAGATGGAAGTTGTATGGACCTTGCAATGACGGACTCGTCCAGGAGGAAGTGCTGACCCAAACTCTTGTCGGGCGTTATTCTGTCTCTAAGAAGGTCTACCAGTAATCTCGCATCGAGGTCGTCCAAGAAATCCCCCCTCCGTCATCCTAGGAGCGAACCAGGATTTCCAACAAACTCGGTGTCTGAGCCGTGTCCTCCATCTCCTTGACGTATCTCTCGGCAAGGAGTCGTGCCGAGTCGATTCCGCACGACTCGTCAACCTGTTCGAAGTTCGACCATCCGTTTCCTCCTCTTTCCTTTACCATCTGCATGGCCTTCGAGTTGCCTACTCCCGGAAGAAGTTGGAAGGAGTGGAACTTGAGGGACATCGGTCCTGCGCTGTTGTAGAACATTAGGTGCCTATCCGGATCACTAGAGATTGACTTCAGAATCGAGTCTGCGAGCTCCCCCTGGGATGCCTGAGAGAGGTCCTTGAACCTAATTTCCGAGATTGGGCCTATCTTTCCAGAGTCGATGCTGATCTCAGAGCCCTGATCTATTTCGTCGGTGTTATCCACTCTAGATCTGACAAGATAGAATGAGGGTTCAGTTAGAGCTTGGATTTCATGCCCTACTGGGCGTCTTTCGAGAACGTCTAGGACGCGTACCGAGGTAGTTGAGGACAGAGGTCCATCCTCTTCCTCTCCGGCCTCGTTAGGGTCGTCGGGCAACATCGTTATCGTTCATTGGAGGGGGTTTCCCCTCATCAATGGTTTAGTTACGAAAAAAACGCTGAAATAACGTTTCAGAGGACGTGTTGGCGGACAATCTCGATTACTTCCTCGATCTCGGAAGTATCCATAGCGACCCTCTTGCTTGCAATGATTACTCTGACACCGGGCACATCCATTGGCGTTAATTCTGCGATTTTAGCACAGATATCCGGGTTTTCGGCTAATTTCTCATTCTCCATGAGTACTGAGAAAAGAGTCGCGAAGACCTTAGGATCAGTTTTGATTCCGCCTCTGTTGGTGCTTGAAGCCCATGTAGCATGCTGCAAAGCCATCATCTGCTCGTAGGAGAGTTCCCCCCTCCTCTCATTAGCGGCGTCCAGCAAGTCTCGTACGGTGGCAAAATCAACAAATTCTCTGTCTGACATAGAAAAAACCTCACTTAGCCGGTCGCAGGTGCTCTGGCCTAGCAACTACAATTTTCTCCTTGTTCCCTTGCGTTACTCTGACTACAAACGCCTTTCCTTGTGGCTCTACGATTGTACCCGTAAGGCCTTGGAATCTTCTATGAGGCATCCCTCTCTGCTGGGCTCCATCGAGGACAATACAGACTCTGTCTCCTTCTGCGTAGGGGTGCATCACCCTGTTGATGAAAAGTCGTCCCTTCTCAGATTTCTTCTTCTTGAGAATGGATCTCGTTCCCTGCCTAGTGCCATGGGTTCTCGTTGCCATAATGCCACCTTCGACCGTAGGTCGTGGAAGCGCTCGACCTGAGGTCTGCTATTAAGGGCGTCGGATTGAGCGGGTTATCAGTCTGAGTGGATATCCTCAACATCCAGCCAGAGAACCTCGCATTCCATGCCTATGACTTCCCGTACCGAGGGCACGGTTCTGCCTTCATCCGAATGTACTAGTTCCTTGACGTAAGTTCCGGCTTCGCATCGTAGAGAGAACTGTATTTCATCCCCGTCAACAATGATATCACTGATCGAGCTAACCTTCCTCTTTCTTATCTTGGCAGCTCTCCTGTGAGATACCCTCTTCGGGGTCTCTTGTTCTAGAGTCGCTCCTGATAGGGAGTTTATCGCCTCCACTACGTCCTCGACGAGCGGTCTTCCTTCCACCCTGAATCGTATTGTGTAGGACTTTTCTGACCTTGTTTCCTTGACTCTGCTAACCTCTCTCTTTTCGCTCCACCGAAGTGAGTTTACTTCCACCTTCCCCGAAGATTTCGAGTTTATCTCTTCCGAGAGTTTTTCCAGATCCGTATCTCTTACCCTGGGACCTTTGATCTCCAGTACGAATGGCCTTCCAGAGCCTAGGCACCTGACGTCAATGTCCTCCCTTCCCATCCCGTGAAATGAGGTGTCATTTGCTTCCATGGAATCTCTCACTGGCTCCCCTATGATATCTTGAACAGATTCGATGTATTGAAGACCAGATCCCTGACAGTTCTCGCAGTCTCCGCCCCTGCCCCTACAAGCTCGGCATGGCCACCTTGTCTGAGGTATTCCTCGCTCTAGCTTCGTGTATCTGCCATAGATGAATATGGGCCTGACATCAACATCTACTCTTAGTGTCAAAGCGTCTATGGTGACCATTATGTCAGGGCTATCCTTGACAAATGAGATTCCTTTAATTCTGCTTGAAATCTCCTCCTGTATAGACTTCACAAATGATGATTTCAGAGGCTTTGACCCCTGAGCTCCATGCTTTGTCCTAATCGAGTCCTCGCTCTGGATCATGTCCTTTGGGAGGTGGATTCCAAATTGCATCGTAGAATACTGGTAGTCACTGGTGGACTCTACGATCCTGTCCACAATGTTGTTTACATCGTCAAAGAGGTTCTCACAAAGAGGGCAAAGGTTCGGGACATCGACTTTCACCAGCTCAGAGTCCCTTGAGTGAGCCTCCGCTCGAAGTATGGCCCCTCCCTCTGCGCCAGTTGAGTCGACCCTCCTTCCCCCTATCCTGTGTAAGCAATTATCACATGCTCCTATCTTGATTACGTGTGCTATTCCAAGAGGTGCTGGACAAGGCGGAGCGTCCCAGTCGATCGAGCCGCCTGTGTGGTAGTAGTCATCTCCATCGAACCATTCCTCCTCTGGAGTTTGCTCGTTTTCCAGGGCCTCTGTTGGCTCGGCCTCAGCCGAACCGTAACTCGCACTTGCGAAAAGATGCCAGTCACCCTCTCCGGGGTCATCGTCAGGCTCCGTGTTGGCCCCTTCCTCTTCCATGCAAATCACCGACATCTCGATGGGGGGGACCCATTGAGTCGACGTTGTGCCGTGTGAGAATCTGGATTTGAGGGCTTCGCAAGTAATTTTCACAGCCTTTTGCCCAATTCTTCTGCTATTTCTCTTAAATGAGAGAATGAGTGTATTCCACTAGAGCAGCCCGACGGCCATTCTAGCCTAATTGCGTACCTACCAACCACTTCGGCCCTTGGCTTCTCCATTCTGAATCTCTCGATTTCTTCTTCGAACTCCAATCGTCGTTGGTCGTTTGCTTGTCTTGGCTTGCATTTGGCACATTGGCATCGCTTCCTTATGCTAAGGTAGCCTATCCTGAAAGATGCGCCGTCGGCAAATCTGAGAACGCAGTTCTCGTCACCCCTCTCCATCGCGGTTAGTGACTCGTGCCCCTCCATAGACCATCCAAGGGGCCCGAATTCAAGAGTTTACGCGTTCGCATCAGCGGAACGTGCCATGGCTACATGCATCGCGACTCCGACTGGCATCAGCATTACTGCGAAGAAGATGGAGGCTGTCCTTATGCGGGGATCCACTCCCATCTCCAGGCTCCTCTTCCAAATCCATCGAGTTACGAAGATGTCGCCCGCTACCATATGGGCCCAAGCGGCAGAGGCTCCTGCCTTGGTGCCAAGTAGTGTCGCAAGAGCATCTAGTGGCTGAGAAGACATCATGTCTCCAATTAGCTCTGAGAGGGCGTTTGGATCAGACAGAGAAACTGCAAACCAGATTACTACCGGGCCAATGAAGAACCACGGGCCTCGCATGGCCCTCTCCGTCCTTTCGTCTTCAGGATAGGCTAGCATTAGTATCCAAAATGGCCCAATCCATGCCGTTGATAGGAAGAATGAGGCGTCATATACATCCATGTTTATTCCTCCTCATCTCTTTGATTTTATAGTTGGCCTTCTAAGATCATCAAACCATGTTTCTGCTCCATTCCAGTCTGGGACTATGCCCATATCGGCACAAATCATCTTGGCTGAAATTCTACCACTCTCAAGGATAGTCGGTAGTCCGCTTCCAGGATGGGTTCCACCACCGACCAAGTACAGTCTGTCAAGCTCCTCGAACTTGTTCTGAGGCCTCCTCCAAAGCATCTGATCGAGACCGTGTGCTAGATTGAAGACTGCGCCTTTGTATATGTCACGAGAGGCCCAGTCGTCGGGAGTCACTATGGTCTGCGAAACTATGTGTTCCTTGATTCCGGAAAATCCGAGATGTTTCATCTGCCGTAAAATAACGTCCATGTAATCGTGCTTTATTTCATCCCAATTGATTCCCTCGTGTGAGTTGCTAACAGGAACTAGGACGTATATTGTAGAGTGCCCCTCGGGCGCCATGGTGGTATCGGTGACACACGCATTTTGGACGTATATCGACGGGTCGTCCCAAGTTACATTGTTCTCTGTGACCTCTTTCAGATTCTTCTGATAGTCCTTAGCAGCGTAAATCTGGTGGTGGGGGGTGTCGTACAACCTGTCTATTCCCAGGTAGAGCATGTAAGTGGAGCATGAGTATGACTTCTCATCCAGTTTCTTATTCGACCATCTTTTGCGCAGCTCGTCCGGGATAAGTCCCTTCATTCCTGTTGCGAAGTCGACGTTCATTACGAAACGATCTGCCGAGTAGGTCTTTTCGCCCGTTCTGGCACCTACTACCCTCTTGCCCTCGAATACGAATTCCCTTACTGGTTCGTTGAGGCGGATTTCGACGCCTAAATCCCTAGCTATCTTTCCCATCTTCTGGGTTATTGTGCCCAAGCCGCCCTCTGAGTGGAATACTCCATGCTCATACTCTAGGTAGGCGAGAATTGTGAATAGGCTTGGGGCCTGAAAGGGGCTCATTCCAAGATACTTGGTCTGAAATGACATGGCCAACTGCATCCTCTCGTCTGGAAACAACTTGGCGAGGTCTGATGAGACGCTCCTCCAAGGTTTCAGGACCCTAGAAACTCTCAATGCCCTGCGGCTTAGGAGGTCCTTTGGCCCGCTCCAAGGTGTGTTTAGGCAGTTCTTGGAAAGTCTCAGTTTCTTCCTATTATCCTCGATGTACCTACGGAAACCATTAGCGTTCCTTTCACCGCATAATTCTTCGATTTGGGACACCATGTCTTCTAGGTCTGTGGTTGCGTTAAGGCTCCCGCCCGCTCCGAAAACCAATCTGTAGTTAGGATGGAGTGGAATGAGCCCCAGCTCCTCGTGAGCATCCAGTCCCAGAGCCTCGAATATCTCCTCCGCTATCTCGGGGTAGTGGAAGAAGGTGGGTCCGTTGTCGTACTTGTATCCGTCCTTCTCGAATACCCTCGTCCTGCCTCCAACATCGTCCGACTTCTCGAGTATGGTGACTTTTACGCCGGCCTTTGCTAAGAGCATGGAACATGCTAGACCGCCTGGCCCCGCACCGACTACAATCACATCAGAACGCTCGTCCATTCACTCACCTATCCCCAGCCCTTCCCTGAACTCAGCCAGTGACGGGGCCATTTGGGAAATCAACTTGACCTCGGGATGAGTTCTGATTACAAGTCCGTCCATGTACATCAGGGAGCGTATAATTGGGAATGCCTCCTCTCCAAAATCTGCTCCTGCCTCCTCGACTGCAACTCTAACGGTTTTCATCATCAAGTCAGTCAGGCTCTGCTCACCGACACTCTTGTGCCCGAAGTCACGGTAGATCTCTGACATCTGTTTTCTGAATCTGGCCTTGCTTTCTTCGGAGGGGGGTTTCCCAGCGAGTCCGATGAGAGCCTCAAAGGCACTATTCAGCTCATTCTTCGAAAGGAACTCGAAGAAGAGGAAAAGAGGAAGGCTTACGTTTCTCGGGGCCTCGCAAATCGCGCCATTATCGATAAACACGAAATTTCCATCTGGATCGAATATGCAATTACCTGGATGCAGGTCTCCGTGGAATGTTCCAATTCCGAACATGTAAGCGCCATGAATTCTGAATAGCTCCAGCAAATCGTCCCATGAGAGGCTGGATTGTCCAATCATCTCCTCTAGTGATTCCCCCTTGACATACTCGGATACAAGTACGGACTTGTTTGACAGTTCGGTGTAGTACTTGGGGAACCTGAGCCTTTGCATCGGGAATTCGCTGGAAATCTCATCACGTATCTCCAGTAGCCTATGAGCCCCGGAAATCTCGTTTCTCAGATCCAATTCTCTCAAGGTATAATCCTCCACATGCCTAAGTAGGGCAACTGGATTCCCGACCTTACGAAGCTTGGGTGAGATGAGCAAGGCGAGTCTGAGCAATCTGCTCATTCTGGAGACGTCCTTCTTGAAATTCCCTTCATGGTCCTTCTTTACTACCTTTACAACAACTTCCTCTCCTGACTTGAGTCGTGCCCTGTGAACCTGACCCACAGAGGCAGAGGCTAGAGGCTGCTCATCGAACCAATCTATGGAATCATGAAACAGGCCAGGTGCCTCTCTGTCTATTATTTCCATGACATCCTCTGATGGTATTGTGGAGGCCTTTCTGTAGAGAGTCTGAAGTTGTCTACATTTTTCGTCACTCAGAATATCGGGCCTCAGTGCGAAAATCTGCGATAGCTTGACTGCTAGGAGGCCCTGTCTCTGAATCCAATCCAAGTCGGCAGGGGATTCCCTGGTTATTTGCCGCACAAAGAGTATGAAGTTCAGAAGTCTCACGATTGTTCCCGGGTTTCTTGAGGGGTGTCGATTGTATTACTCTTGTCAATCTCCAGACTGCGAATTAGAAAGGAATTGAAACCTAGGTGCGTTGCAAATAACATGCAGAGGGGCGGAGAGGGGCGCTTGATGTTTGATGATAGGCCGGATTTCAGGCCGAATCTAACTCCTAGAGAGATTTTCCAGTTAGGAAGTTTTGGAGGCACATACTGGAGGCCAATATACTCATCAGTGTTAAGCATGGAGCTATCAGACCAGCATCTCGAATTCGAGGAGTGGTGGGAGGGCATTCCGAGTTCCTTTCTGACTAGTGAAGTGTATGACAAGAGCGTTAACAGGTTCGGAGTGAAGAGCGGGACCTCCTTGGAAATGTGGGAGTCGAAGGGATGGATTAGCTCTGAAGACCCTTACGGCTGGGTACAGTGGTACTGCAGATTCTTCTCTGGCAGGAGGGGGCCTGATGATGATAGGCAGATCAAGCGTTGGAAGTCCTTCGCAGGAGAGAGGGGGAGGTTCAGGAGTCAGCTAATCAAGAAGGTGATAGCAAGAGAGGCTGGCTTCGATGATGACTCGGTTAGTCCAGTGATCAGGCAGTCTCTGCAGCACTGGGGATACAGACTTACTGAGTCTGACTTCGACAAGGCTGCGCTTAGGCTGTGGGAGAAGAGCTTCTGATTATCAGAGCTTTGGAAATCAAATGTAAAATAGTCGTCCATTGGGCCATAGTACGGAGCTGATTAGTTGTATGAGTATGAGCACACAACTGTGGTGGAAGCGGACATAGAGACAACGTTTGGATGGCACGAGTACAAGGGTTCATTCCGTCGCCTTATGCCACCTTGGGAGGTTGCAGAGGAAGTCAGAGCTGATGACACTCTCGAGCCTGGCTCTCAGAGAATTTTCAAATTCCCGATGGGGCCATTTAAGGGAACTTGGGTTGCAGAGCACACAGCCTATGATCCTCCCAAACACTGGGCTGACACCATGGTCAAAGGCCCGTTCTGGTCCTGGGATCACGACCATCACTTCACCGAATCAGAAGGGGTCACCACGGTTTCTGACCACGTGAGGTACCAGGTACCCTTTGGCCCGCTCGGGAACCTAGTGGACAGAGTACTCGGCGGGATGCTGGTGAGAAGCAGAATCAGGAGAATGTTTAGGGCCAGGGAGCTTAGGTTGCAAAGAGACATCGCACAGCACTCCAAGTTCTCTCATCTCCCTCGAAAGAGGATACTCGTGTCCGGCTCCTCCGGACTGATAGGGACCCAGCTCGTGGCATTCCTTGACACCGGGGGGCACGATGTCTGGAGGCTTGTCAGGAGGTCGGTGAAGGAAGGGGAGAAGGAGCTACGCTGGAAGCCAGACGAGGGGGTCCTTGACCCCTCCTCGATAGAGGGGTTCGACATCGTGATACACCTTGGGGGGGCCGGCATCGGAGACAAGCGATGGAGCAACAAGAGGAAGGAGCTGATAGTGGGTTCGCGCAGGGACTCTACCACGCTACTCTCTGACACTATCAGCCAATTGGAGGAGAAGCCGGAGTGCTTCGTGGTCGCTAGCGCGATCGGCTACTACGGCAACAGAATGGACGAGGAGCTTACCGAGGAAAGCGCCCCTGGGGAGGGTTTTCTCACTGATACCGTGATTCAATGGGAGTCGTACGCCGACTCGGCCAGGAAGGCCGGGATCAGGGTCATAAACACCCGAAACGGGATCGTGCTCTCGGCAGTAGGGGGGGCTCTCGGCCGCATGCTCCTGCCATGGAAAATGGGAGGAGGAGGCCCCCTGTCAGGAGGCAGACAGTGGATGTCGTGGATATCCATGGATGACGAGATATACGCCATGCACCACCTGGTGATGAGTGCCGAGTGCGAGGGGGCGTACAACCTAACTGCACCGAACCCCGTCCGGCAGAGGGTGTTCTCGAAGACTCTCGGGAGAGTCCTTAGAAGGCCTGCCTTCGCACCGATCCCGGGTTTCTCTATGAGGATCCTATTCGGGGAGCTCGCTGGACCTCTTTTGATAGAGGGTCAGAGGGTCAAGCCGAGCAGGCTAGAGGCCTCGGGCTACGAGTTCCTGCACGAGGACCTCGAGGCCGCACTTAGGGACTGTCTGGGAATGTGGAAGTAGTCGCCTCACGGCCTAGGAGGTGTTGCTGAGGGCTCTTCGCCTCTCCCTAGCCGACCTAGCATGCCGAGGAGAGCCGGGGCGATTACCATGCTGGCAAGCAGCGACAGGCCGATCATAATAGCGCAGAACAGCCCAAAGGTGGAGAAGAATCCCATCTTGGACTGGTTGATGACCATGAATCCGGCGAAGTCGGAGACAGCGGAGCCGAACAACGCTATCCCTGAGGCGCCGCCCACTACCGAGAGGGCGGCCAATGGGTCCTTCCCGCCATGTGTCTCCTCCCTGTACCTCTCGACGAGGTGTATCACGTAGTCTATCCCCACTCCAAGGGATATCGCCGCGATTGACACCGTCACCATGTTCAGGCCGTAGCCGAATGCATCAACGAGCGCGTAGAGCCAGATGATTACTATGCTGATTGGAGCGGTGGTTATGGCAGCAAAGACGAACGCCTCGTTGCCCCATATGACAGAAAGCACGATGGCCAAGGCTGCTAGAGGGAGTGCGTACTGGACCCCCATCAGGAAGTAAGCGAAGGATGACAAGATTGCGGCGTTGAGGAGGGCTCGCTTGACGAATTTCGGATCCCGGACTGATTTCATACTGTAATCAACTGGCCCCTCCTTCCTGTACCCCCACCAAAGAGTGACGAAGCATAGGACAAGCCCCAGGAGTATTGTTCCCTGTAGGTCGTCCTGCATAGAGTCGGCGGCCACGAATCTGATTACCGGCTCGCCGGTTGGTATTGCCCAGGTAACTGGGTACTCCTCATTCGAGAAGGCGTGGGAAAGTTCCCCCCTGATCCTAAGATTGTTTGATGATAGGTTCTGGAAAGGTGCCATGTCCGCCTCCAGTTGCGCCAGAGCAGGCTCCACGAGGGCGAATTGCTCAGGGCTGGAAATTCCGAAGCGCATTGATGTCCTTGGGTAATGAGGGGTTTTCCCGGAAATTGTCAACCACGGACTGTCATAATCGAGATCTCCTTCGACCTGTAGGAACTCCCCTACAATGCTAGTGGAAAGAGCTGGGTACCCTCCACTCGCTGGTATTCCTCTAGTCAGCATGAAGCCATAGAGGAAAGTCAGTGAACTGCTATCATCCGTGGACGGTATGAAGATGAACTCGAAGTCCCTATTGGGGATGACGATGGTCTCGCAACCTATCCCGCCATCATCTGACTCGAAGTCCCACCCCGCCTCTTCGAAAGGCGTTTGGTTCCACGCCATAGCGGCCCTTAGGTACCAAAGCATCTGATCTATGGCCAGTAGCTCGACATCCCCACTCGGGGATCTCGTGAACTGATCAGGGTCATCTGGCCCATGGGAATTCATATTCACTCTCAACTCCTCCATCGCGGTCAGGATTCTGGGATTGGTTATATTGCCCTCTACTAGGATGTACGCTGGCTCTCCCTCGTCACTGAACCTCTCGTTGATCAGTCCGACTCCAACAGCGAGATCGGATTCCTCCTCAATGAAATCCTCGACCTGGAAATCGCCCTCTAATGACAGCATCATGGGTACTGCGATGAATGTGATGAGGATGGAGGCAGCAATGACCAAGGGAGAGAACTTCGCTGATTTTGTTGCTAGGGATGACAGCCATGACTTAGGCACCATGTGGAGGATGTCAGAAGGTTCGTTCTCGAGCCTTCCTTTGGAGGCCAGCCACATGTCCACATCTAGCCTGGTAAGGGGGACCCAGAGTCCTGTGAGGAAGAAGGCACAGAGTACGCCTATTCCAGCCTCTATCCCAAATGATCTGAGGGCTGCTATGTCGGAAGAAAGGTTGGCCGAGAATGCGACAATCGTGGTTACTGAAGTCAGCATTATCGCGAGGCCCACCTTGCTAATCGACATCCGAGATGACTCCTCAGGAGATTTACCCGATTTCCTCTCCTCCTTGTATCTGTGTAAGCTGTGAAGGCTGTCGTCTATCTCCAATGCAAGAATTAGTATTGGTAGGAGGTTAGAGAATTGTGATCTGAAAATAAACTCTAAACCGGTCCTCTGTCCGAATATTATCGCCCATCCAATTAGCCCATACATCCAAGCGAGTGAAAGGACTAGGGCTGTCGAGACTATGGCTACGTCGGAAATCCTTCTCAGATTGATCCAGAGAAGGGCCACCACAGCGAATGACATCGTCACAACCAAGTAAACACTAGATAGTAGTTCTCGGTTTATTTCGACGTTTATCGACTCTGCGAACATCAGTGTGACAACTTGATCGTCGCTCTCTCTGAGATCCTCCTCTAATGACAGGTATAGCCACTCGACTGAGCAGAGTTGGGAGTTATTTTCCTCTTTCGACCTGCATTCATCCACTGTGTACCTAACGGGGTCGGTCTTCAGGGTAAGGCCTTCCCACTGGTATCCGAATTCTGCTGAGGCGTTCTTCCATGAAAATGTCCAGCCGTTGGATTGCATCTCGTCCCTGTCAAAGTTGACTATGAGCCATGCTGCGGATGCGGACCATCTTCCATTCGTCCAATCTTCCGATGAGATGGATCCGTCTTCTGCAATCTTGTGCCCCACGGGACCGACTACTGGACTTGTTGGGTCCGGCGTAAATGCGCGATCGTTGGAGAGGAACCTCAGGAATGCCCCGTTGCTGTTATTGGCCATCCTATGGGCTGCGAGGTCGATATGCGCCTGAGTGACATTTTGGTCGTCGAATTCCAGGCACACTAGTTGTCCACAATCCGTCCAATTAGTGGGTGCTGGATCTGTAGATTCCTCTATGTCTAGAGTTGTGGCTAGCTTGTATGGATTGATTCTCGGTTGAGTCAGTGAGGACTGTCCCGACATGAATGACCTGAAATCCGAAGCCAGATCTAGAATTCCTATAGCGGGGTCTCCAGAAATCTCAGATGCGATGGGGAGGTAGAACTCAGATATCTCGTTCTCTCGGAGGATCTTGGCGTTTTCGTCGATCTCTCTTAGTACTGTTAGATTTAGGATTCCACCGGCAGGGGCAGTGACTCCTGATTCCTTTCCAGGATAGTTTGCGATCATCCCGACGTCTGAGCCTTCCTCTCCGAAATATGAGGGATCTCTGACGAAGACTCCGAAGCCCCAAATGTTGCCTGCAGCGGTGAATTCCTCCCTGAGTACCAGATTCGCGTCCAGCTCTGGTGACTCCATGTCGTACGACTCGATGTCAATTGGCTCTAGAGTCGCGATTATTCCGGGGACCATCATTATGGTGAACATGACTACAGCGACGTGTACCTTCCTCCTGCGAGGGATGAGGAAGTCAGCGACGCGTGAGAAGTCCCGCACGAACAATCGCCCACGAGACCGGTATTTCATTGGTTGTGTGAGGTTACAAGCCGCTCTCCCTCAAGGATCTTAGAGCCTCTATTTGTGATTCATTGAGGCTTTCTGGTTCATCGAGAACGAACTCTATGTCCAAGGGGTCTCCAGAATATCCATGACCTTGGATTCTACGCCTATCTCCTATTCTTGTACCTCCTGGTACACCAATCTCGATTTTCTTCCCTATTGGTGTCATTACCCTGACCTTCCCTCCGAGAAGAAGTGTCGTGATTGGGACGGGTACCTCTTGAATCAGCCTACCTGCCTCCCACCTTCTGCCTTCCTCAGCGTCGAGTCTGAGTGTAATCAGGAGGTCTCCTGGCTCCCCTTGTGGGTGTTCGTGGCCCATGTTCTTGAGTCTTAGTTGCTGGCCATGAACTGCTCCTGGGGGGACTTTTACAGTAAGCGTGCTACCCTTGGTCTGAACACCCTTACCGTTGCAAGATGTGCATCCCTTGGAGGTCCCAAAGGATGACCCCTTGCACCTCTCGCATCTCTTTAGTCTTCGATGGCTGAAGCGGATTTCGGTGCCGAGGTTGGCTTGCTCGAGAGAAATGTCCAGACCCGACTCAATGTTCGCGCCCTTGGTGGTTTCATATTGGGGGGGAGACTGACGGGATGAGTGGGGTGGTTGCCTTGAGAATCCCTGCTGAGGCGATCCACGGCCACCCATAAATTGGGATATTATGTCCCCTAGATCCATTCCTCCACCGAAGGGGTTACCACTACCAAACGGGTTTCCTCCCCGGAACATTTCTTCCATCCTCTTCCTTTCATCGTACTCCCTTCTAGCGTCTGCAGAGCCAATTTCCTCGTATGCTGTCTGGATTGACTTGAATCTCTCCTCTGCAGCTGCGTCATCTGGATTTCTGTCTGGGTGGTATTGTCTAGCCAGCTTCCTGTAGGACCTCTTTATTTCAGCATCCGAGGAGTCCTTGGAGACGCCCAGAACTCGGTATGGGTCCTCCGCCATCGTTAATCCTCGGTGAAGTGTATGTCTTCAACCTGCTGAGGTTGGAATCGATGTGATAATGGGATTGGGGGGCTTGCGATGTGTATGGCAGTAGGCTGGGCCGTATTCAGGAACTACGTTGGACACGCTAAGGAGATCAAAGGGGACGTCACTGATTATCCACGGTTCTTCCTTATGCCCCAAACGGCACACGTCGAGTCAGACAAGGATGGCAACAACGTGATTGCTCTAAGCGCAAATGAGCACATAGACCATGAAGTCGAGATGGTAATCAGACTCGGGGAAAACCTGGAGCCTGTTGAGATGTGCGTTGGGTGCGACACGACAAATAGGACCCGTCAGACCCTCGCCAAGGAGAAGGGTTGGCCATGGCTAGAAGGAAAGGGTTTCGAGGGCTCTGGAGTCCTTGGCACGTGGGCACCTTGGGACTCTAGGCCGATGGAGATCTGCCTGTCTGTGAACGGAGAGGTAAGGCAACTGGCTTCCACGGATCTCATGGTTCACTCGTTCGAGTCGATAATGGACCATCTCGAGAGCTGGTATGGCCTTAGTCCCGGAGATCTGATTTGGACGGGCACTCCAAAGGGAGTTGGGGCCATGAAAGAGGGTGATTTGATAGAGGCATGGATGAAGAACTCGGATGGTCTGACTATCAGCACTCTTGCTGGGAAATGCGTTATTTAGGGCTTCTTTGTCCGGAAGGCGTGGACGTAGAATACGATTTCAAGCCAGCCTTTACCCTGATGACAGCCAACCTAGGACCGGGAGAGTCTCTGAAGGTCGAGCCCGGGGCGATGGTGGCTCAGTCGAGAGGAGTGGACATGAAGACAGGGATGAGTTCCGGTGGCGTAGGAGGGTTTCTGAAGAGCATGGCTAAATCTGCGTTTGGAGGGGAGTCTTTCTTCGTCAACACGTACACAGCGGGATCCGCTGGTGGATGGGTATCTATGGCGCCAGCAGCCCCTGGTGACATCATGGAATTCGATGTTGCTCCCGGGCAGGAACTAATGATGCAGGGTGGTTCATTCATGGCCTGCACTCCGAATGTCGAAACAGACACAAAGTTCCAGGGGGCAAAGGCCCTGTTCTCTAGGGAGGGGGCGTTCTTCCTGAGGGCCTTCTGCGAGAGTGGCCCTGGCAAGGTATACTACACGTCATACGGAGCAATCAAGGAAATCGAGGTGAATCAGGAAAACCCAATCGTTGTTGACAACGGGCACGTAGTCGCATTCACGGGTGGGCTCACCTATCGTTTGTCCAAGGTAGGCGGCCTTGGTTCAGCCTGGCTTGGCGGTGAAGGCGCTGTCTTGGAATTCAACGGAAACGGGAAGGTATGGATACAGACACGTAACCTACAGTCCCTAGCGCAGAGATTGATACCATTCTGGCCGCAGAACAGAAGTAACTGAGCATGAGAACCTTGAGATGCCATATCCCTGAGGCGGTACCATGGAGTCGGGTAGTCGCAGGGTTGTGAACACTCGCCTCATTGATCATGATGGGATAGTCAGGGAAGGGGATTTCCTTCTCCATGCCGACGGCTCCTATAGCCTGAGCAATGGCGATGAAGACGTACTGGAGACGGTCGACGGAAGTGACCTACTCATCACTAGGTCCCTTCAGAACTGGCACACCCACCTTCCTATGACACTCAACAGGAGCATGGGAGAGGGGCTCGGACTGATGGAATGGCTGGAGACCAGTATTTTCCCAAGTGAGAGGAACCTATCACCAAAGCTAGCAGCCATAGGAACCAGGGCATCTGTGGCTGAGATGATCGCTGGAGGAACTACTTTCGCATGCGATATGTATCACTTTCCGGGCTCAATAGCTCCCGTTGTGGCCGACTCTGGGATGAGGGGCATTATCTGTGGCCCTACGACAGACTGGCCTCCACCCGAGGACGGTGACAGCGACAGTGGCAAGGCACTTAGGGAGCTTGATTCTCTGATAAGGGCCGGTCCACTTGGCTCTGGAAGAGTCGAGTATGGAATAGCAACTCACGCCGTCTACACATGCACGGAGGAGGTCTTGAGGAAGGCGAGCGAGATGTCCAGGGAACTGGGAGCTAGGCTGAGCATACACACATCCGAAACTAGGAGCGAGGTAGCCGAGTGCCACGAAAAAACCGGGATGTACCCAATAGAGTACCTGGATTCTATCGACTACTTCACCGAGGGGACCGTCTGCGCACATTGCGGATGGGTCACAAAGAAGGAAATGAGAATACTGGCCGGGCACGGTGCGCATGCAGTACACTGCCCGGTTTCCAACCAGAAGCTTGCGTGTGGCGGCACTATGTCATATCCCGCGATGATAGAGTCGGGAGTTGATGTTCGCCTCGGTACAGATGGTGCGGCTAGCAACAATGGGCTCGACATGCGTGCGGAGGCCAAGGCGGCCAGCCTAGTTCAGAGGCACGACCATTGGGAAGCTACCATATTGGACCCGATAGAGACGTGGCAACTGGCAACGAAAGGATCGGTGGATTGGGTAACTTGGGATCTTAACAATATCCGGATGAGGCCTCGTGGGAGGGGCAGCAGGAGGATTCTGTCGAACCTGATCTACTCTGGCACTGGGTGCCTCGATGTCTTCGTAGACGGATTTGGGATTCGTAGAGATGGCGTCACCCTGACGGTTGACGAAACAGCTGCATCCTTGGACCTTGAGGAAGCCGCCCAGGAATACTACTCAGATATTTAGCGTCCTAAGTCCTCATTCTCAGGGCCTCTATTTCCAAGTCGGCTTCACCGAGAGAGGAAAGGCAGGACTGAATGTCACCTTCTGAGAGATGGGCATCGGCTTGAGCGAGCAGTCTCTCGGATTTCGTTCTGCCCTCGTCAGTAGCGGCTATCCCTGCTGAGTTCAGTCTTGGCCTCATAGATTTCCACTCCTTGTTAAGGAAGTCGAGTAGCTCTTGCGCGTCGTCCCTCTCTGACTCGAAGTCCCTGAGGTCATTGGTTAGTGATTCCAGGCTCTCGAACGCGCCCTCCCAGTCACCGGAGTCAGCCATCCCAGAAACCGATTTGAGTCTCGATTCCCAGTCCCCTCCGGCAGGGAATCTGGACTTCAGTTGCTTCCTCTGCCTGAGGGCCCTCTGGACCTCCTTCATTGAGTCCGACGCTCCCCTTATGTCCCTGGAGATGCTCTCTGAGATTCCCTTTGACAGGGAGAAGTCTCCAGAATTGAAAGCATCTATTGACTCCTTGAGTCGCTCTCTTGAGTCGTGGCTGATGTCATCACTGACAGCGGACAAGACTTGCTCTGCCTCCTTGAGCGCCTTAGCAGCCTCCTTCTCCATTGAGCCAAGGCTTTCCAAGTGTCCCGGAATTGTTGAGGCGATCTGTATTGCTTCCAGAGGCTCCTCTAACTCCATAGCCTCCCTCGCTGCCACAAGAAGTCCCTTGACCGAGTCAGCAGCCTGGCCAGTATGATTGGATATTGCCTCCTCGCCTTCCCTGATTGAGTTCATTGCCTTCTCCCAGTGGTCGATAACCACCTGAGCCTTCGTCTTTGCAATTCTGTAGAGTGTCTCGGCCTCTCTGAGGGATCCTAGTTCCGCCTCCCTCTCACCCTGCTCGAAGGCTCTTCGTGGCCCCTTGGCAGAGATGGTAACACATTCTGCACTAGTCACAGAGGATAGAGAGTCCTTCCTGATGTCACCCAGATCTACTGACATTGCGATAATCCTCTCAGACTCCCTCATTGCCTCCTCTATGAGTAGGAATCCCTTTTCAGGATCCTGCCATCCAACATCTCTTGCGCTCTTGATCAGTGAGGCAGCCTGCTCAAGGCCTGAGTTCTCGGTTCTCAGTTTCATCATTCTATTTTCGGCCTCCTCTATGGCCTGGGAGAATTGCCTCCTCTCTTCATGATCCTCGTCCTTGGCCAGGAGGTCAGGGAGAAGGTATGCGAGAGGGATTCCGATGGTAACGGCCCATGCAAAAATTTCAGCCTCCGAATTAGCCAATACTGCTATCGCGATGGCCAATCCGACTGAGCTGGTGAGCCCCCTTAGCCTGCGAGCGGATATCGAATGGTCGAACGTCGTATAGGAGGAGTTCCAAAGTGCGAAAGACACTGCAAGCAATATTGCAGAAGCTATCAGTGAGTCTTGGGTGACTGTCTCACGTTGGGATGTCACCATCGCCATTGCCACTATCCCGGGCCATGCTATATTGGATACTATGCCCACCCTTGTTCGCTCCACTGGGCCATAGTCTATCAGATCAGAAAGTAGGATGGCCGATATGAAGAGAGCCGCGACTGGGCCTGATCTGGTAATCAGTTCCGCCTCTCCTTGTACTGCTGGCCACAGCCACCAACCTCCACCGAAGACCAATATTAGCAGACCGAAAAGAGCGATCTTCTCCACCCTTAGCTTGTGCTCATTGATCACCCTCTGGGGGTAGTCCGGGAGCAGCACCATGACAGTTGAGCGGTGCCATCCTCTCAAGAGGTTCACGGACGGTTGATCGGTTTATGGCCCAATTGAGTCTCGTCCCCAGAGGCGGTTTGCACCCCAGATTCCGATAGTTAGTGCAACTAGTACTCCAAGGAATGCCTGTGTAGATTTACTGATGGGAGAGGCTACCTTCGACTTTGCAATTATGGCGTCCTCGAACTCCAATAACCCTGCATCATCGTCCATGGAGCTCACCCATTCAAAGTAGGGATCGTAATCACCGACTTCCTCCAAATGCACGTTGAGTTCGGCGCTGAAAACTCCAGTGGATGTCGCGGTTGCCCCTGGGATCATCACGTAGTCGGTGCAGTTGGCTGAGTTGCAGAGCCTTCCAGACGCGGTTGTAGCCCCTAAATTCTGCATGGTGACGATGAATACTACTGTTTGGCCCTCTGTCTGGTCGCCGATTACATTCTGTTGTAGAACCTCGATATCGATACCAAAGGCAGGGGCCACGGACAGATAGAAGGATATTGAGCCAGTGTTTCCGGACGAGTCCCGGGCCTCAATCTCGAATAGGTGGTTTCCGGTTTCCATAGGGGGGAGTTGCACCTTCTCAGCATCTTCCCAAGAGCCGTTGTCAACGAGTTTCTCACTATCTAATGACACAGCCCAGACTAGATCATGTATCGAGTCTATGTCATCGAATGACTCTGTTAGAGAGAGTATGACGTCGTCGCCCTGTCTTGCCGGGTTGTCAGGTGAGATGGGAATGGACTGTGCGATTATCTCGGGTATAATCGTGGGAGGTGAACCATCCAAAACTAAGATGTTCCAAGTCATTGATTGGTTGTTTCCTGCTTCATCTGTCACTTTCATGGAAAGATCCCATATGCTTCTTTCTTTGGATTCATGTCGCTCACTAACATTGAGGTGCATTCCATTGATTTGACTGCCTTGGGAGAATCTGTCTGTGAAGCCTAGCTCGTCGTTGGAGAAATGCCTCCATCCCTGTGACTTGTTGGATGTTACTTCGATAAGCACCGGTTGCCCGAAGTCATCATTGGATGTTATATTCATCGTCAATTGGCTGTCTGACCTAACGCGGATGTAGCTCTGTGTTTCGTCATGAATAACCTCGGAACCGTCTGATTGGACCTCTGTGAAGTGGGCATACCAGACTGGAGGAGAACCATCAACGATGTTATTCTCATACCAGAATACGGTGGACGAGAAGCTGTCTGAGCATGTCACTGTAGCAGAAACAACATCTCCCGCAGAGTATCCTAGTTCAGAAGGGGTGATCGTGTACTCAGTTTCCCTAGTCTCGTATACGAAGGTCCCATTGTTGCCGAATTCCCAGATTACTGATGGGGTCTCCAAAGCGCTGTCAGTACATGAGGCCGAGTATGTTGTCGGGTAGTCCAGAGGCATCGACCAAGACCCTTCGGCGCCAACTCTCTCTGCGGTTATGTAGGGGGGCTGGTTCTCATCGATGGAGATCCTGATGTCAGAGTAAACTGGGGATTCACCCCTGTTTACGGTGAACTCGCTGGGTGTACCCTCGATTATTTCTTGCATAGCACTGTACCTAAACTCCCAGGGATGGGGGAGCGAAATTGTAAGTGGGACTTCCTCGATGACCGATCCTGATCTTGGTAAATCGATGAGCCTAGTGGACCTTGAGTCGGACTGGGCCACTAGTGATGCTGATTCGTTCCACCCCCAAGTTCCGTTTTCGATGTCGACCGAACCGGTCCGAGGAGGGGTTACTGATACCAAAGTTCCCTCTGATTGCATGGGTTCGTTATCAAAGGAGCAGCAGCCGCCGGCCTCGGAGTTGATCCATGACCTAGCGGAAACCACTAGTGAGGAGAATGCGGAAATCTCTGCGGAGTCGAGTGTCCCATCGGAGTTTCCGAGATGGAGGTCAATCTGATTTCTCAGGCCAATGGATTGGTTGGGCAGAAGGTCAGTACCATATTCTTCACGGATAGTAATACTAGCGGACCATGTTGCATTGAATTGGGATTCCATGCCTATTTCTCCAGTGATTGAGAGGTACGAGGAGCCTTCTATGTCACTATCTTGGGAGGGTAGTGGTTGTGATTCGTCCTGCTCTAGGGGGATTGCGTTGGAATAATCTACAGCCATCATTGCATCCGATATCACACTCTCTCTGACATTCTTCCAATTACCATCCGGACGTGTATTTGTGAACATTACAAAGACAACAGATTCTCCGGAGTCCGTCACTTCTCTTCTGAAGTTAGTAGAAGACCCCGAGAAGGATCCCCAGTGCTGCCAAATCTGTTGGTCCTCACTGAGAACGTAAACCCCGCTCCCATACCATGGCTGATAGGAATCGTACGAATTCTCGGTGAAGAACTCGAAGGGACTCTCGAAGACCTCGTTTTCTATGGTTCCATCGATATGTGAAATGAACTTAGCGTAGTCCGAGGCGGTAGCGATCCAGCCACCCCCTCCATCCTTCTCCTCTATCACGAAGGCACCACAATCGGGACCGGGGGAGAATGGAAATATTGGGTCACCGTCGTTGTCCTGTCCATCTGGAAAGTGGCACCAACTGGTGTAGTCATCGAAGTAAGAGACCTCCCCATCTGCCCTCTGATCTGGTATGGTCATCCCGATTGACATGCTTTCTATTCCCATGGGAGTCAGGACGTTTTCGATGATGTATTCCTCGTAGCTCATCCCTGTCTCGGCCTCAATAATCTGACCAAGGATCTGATAGCCGATATTCGAGTAAACGTACCTTGACCCGGGATCAAAGTCCAGTGGCCTCCGAAGCCACTCAGACAGTATTCTTTCCATGCTAATGGGCGCTAGGTTGCCGTTGTCATAGTCTTCGATTAGAGACTGCTTATCTATGCAGTCGTCATTCTGCCAAGATCCGACCCATGAGTTCCAATGCCAGTAAGTGGGATCGGAATTCGGGCTTCCGTCCCTGTCAAACCCAGCTCTGTGGTTCAGTAGCATGGATACCGTAATGTCGTTTATCGAATACGATGTCGAGTGGCTTGGGTAGTCACAACCCTCAAATTCCGAGGGCAGGAGGTGTGGCACTAGGTCTACCATTCTGTCATCCAGAGAGATTGTACCATTCTGAACGAGAGTTAAGATTCCTGCTGCGGTAATGGCCTTGGATAGGCTGGCTATCCTGAACTTAGAGTCCGCCGTGACTTGCGAGGACCAGTGATTGCCACTCTCATCGGTACCATTGGAGGAGATTCCGTATCCCTTGTTGAAAACCAGGGAGCCATTGTACATGACTGCGACTTGCGCCCCTGGTATCTGCCAATCAGAAAGGAGGTCTGAGATGTCTGAGTCAAGTTCGGAAAAGGGGTCGTTAAGTGGGACTGGGTCATCGTTTGCTGAAGCTATTGAGGTGATGGTGGAAATTAGCATCATAGATACCAATGCAAATGCTTTGGTTTTGGATCCCATCCCTCTAACCCCTGTGTACTATGGTCGAACCTTGCTCATCAATACCGAGAGGGATGGTCACCAGCCCCAGTTGGGCTAGTTCCTTACTTGTTTGCGAATTTCCGTGAACAAGGAAGAATCCCCCGCCTCCCGCCCCCAGGAGTTTGGCGCCGGTAGCCCCTGTGTCCATTATCTGGTCGTATATCTCATCTATCTCATCGACAGTTACACCAGAGGAAATACCCCTCTTCATCTCCCATGTGACTTTCAGAAGGGCCCCCAGTCCAGATAGGTCTCCAGACTCGAGCATGCCTCTTGCTGTATCGGCATGCGACCTTATCTCCCGGAGCCTGGATAGTTTGTCTTCGTCACTTTCCGGATCTTCGCTAAGTACCTCGCTTGCACTCCTCGTGATCCCCGTGAAAACCAATGTGAACTCCTCAGAAATCCTGTTTTTCGTCTCTAGGGAGACATCCAAAGGCATTACCTCGGTGATTCCTCTCCCGAAAGAAATGCTGTTTATTCCTCCGAATGATGCGGCATACTGATCCTGCCTTCCTATTGGTTGGCCTAGTATGCCTATCTCGATTTCACAGGCCTCCTCCGCAAGTTGCCTTGGAGATGGGTCGTGTCCCGCGTACGCGTGTAGTGCATTCAGTAGTCCGACGGTGACGGAGGAAGAAGAGCCGAGGCCAGTTCCTCTAGAGGGGATATCGGCTATTGTCGTGATTTCCACTCCAGCGGTCACTCCAGTCATCCTCATTGCCTCTCTGACGAGTTCGTGCTCTAAATCCTCAAAGTCCTCCACAATCTCCATCTTTGAGTATGAAACTCTGACCAATTCGTCGAATCTTCGGTTCACGGTAACATGGATGTGCCTATCCAATGCCACCGAGGTCACCATCCCACCTGATCCCTCCAGGTTTGAGAACCAGTCTAGGTCTGTTCCGCCTCCGCAGAACGACACGCGGAGCGGTGTCCGGCTGATTATCATCAATACCGGGGGTGGCGCACCCCACATCAAGCCGACGGTATCATGTCAGTTTGCAATAATCGCCGATGACAACACATATGACCGAGTCACTGCCGGGTCGAGTGGAGAAAGATGTCCGACGTCGTGACTATGGATGATCTCACCAACAAGGAAATCATGTCTATTCTTGATGATGCGGAAAGGCTTGTTCCGGTCGCCGAGGGGGAAATTCACCTTCCGCTCTTGGAGGGGAAAGTCCTAGCAAACATGTTCTTTGAGAACTCGACAAGGACCAGGATGTCATTCGAGTCGGCCATGAAGAGGCTGGGGGGGTCCGTGTTGAATTTCACGTCTGTAGGCACATCGGTGGCGAAGGGCGAGACCCTCTTCGATACAATGCAGATGATTGATGGATACGCGGATGTGGCAGCGATAAGGCACCCACGGCAGGGAGCGGCCCAGTACAGCGCCGATGCGGTCGAGATTCCAATACTGAATGCGGGAGACGGGGCTGGAAATCACCCTACACAAACCATGCTTGACCTGTTCACAATAAGGGAGGCCCATGGGACTCTGGAGGGGCTCAATGTGGCTCTTGTCGGAGATCTGAGATACGGAAGGACTGTTCACAGCCTATCCCATGCACTGGTCAGATTCGGTGCTACTCTGACCTTGGTCTCACCAGAGGGCCTCAAGATGCCTGTTGAGATAGTCTCAGACCTACGAGAGCACGGGGCGGAGGTCACAGAGACTAGTGACTTGAGTGGAATTGTTACAGAGGCTGATGTCATCTACATGACCAGGATCCAGAAGGAGAGGTTCCCCGATGAGGACGAATACGCCAAGGTAGCTGGAACATACATGCTCGATTCATCTGACATGTCCGGGGCAAAGGACGGTATGATTGTGATGCACCCACTCCCACGCGTCAGCGAACTGCATCCAAGCCTTGACGATACCAAGAACGCGATATACTTCCGGCAGGCATTCAATGGGGTCCCCACAAGGATGGCCCTACTATGCAGATGCCTAGGCGTTAAAGTTCCGAAGAAGGTGAAGTAATGAGCGAAATGAGGAGAGTCACGGCCATATGCAATGGTACTGTAATTGACCACATCCCCGCTGGACACGCCCTTCAGGTGATCAGGATGCTCAGGATAGACACCAACAGGTCAAACCCTGTTTCTCTAGTGATGAACGTCCCCAGTGATAAGCTGGGCAGGAAGGACGTACTGAAGATCGAAGATCTGGAGCTTAGTCAGGAGGAACTGGATAGGCTTGCTCTTATTTCGCCCCAAGCCAGTGTCGCGATAATTAGGAATTACGCCGTCGCCGAGAAGAGGGTCGTGGAACTGAATGAGGAGTTGTTGAATGTGGCTAAATGCACATTCTCTAACTGCATCACTCAAAATGATAGGGAGCCGCTGCCTCAGAAGCTAAGGGTAGTTAGCCGTGAACCGGTAGAAGTAAGGTGCTACTATTGTGGAAGGGGACAGAATTTGGATGAAATCATTGAAAACATTCTGTGATAATCATATCGAGACTCTGGTCTAAAGGCCCATTCTTGAGTGGGAAATTAGATCTATATTCTAATTGTCCAAAGGTTGTATAAATGTCTTGAAAATTAGCTGATAAAACGCTACTATGGAAAATATAGTAGCAGAGACTAAAGCGATCATTGAACCGCTGCCTGTGTCCAATTCAGCTGAGAAATATAGTCCCATAAAGACTGCACTTAATCCAAATATCTGGGTCAAAATAAGACAAGATCTGAAACTACGACCGATCAGTTGTGCTGTCGCCGCTGGAGTCACCAACAATGCTGTGACTAGAAGAGTTCCGACCACTTGCACCATACTAACGACTACTGCTGCAGTAATGATGCTGAACAAGAGGCCAATACCCTGAACAGGGAGCCCCTGAACTCGGGCGGACAGGGGGTCAACGGTACTTGCAAGCAGGGATGAATGAATGAAAGCCAAGATCACAATCGATATAGAGCAGATTAGGGCGATCAAATCCAGATCTTGTTCATCGATCAGTAGAAGGTTTCCAAACAGATAGCCTTCAATATCAGTCGTTATCCCCCCTCCTGAAATACGTAATATCACAAGTCCCAGTGCCAACATCCCCGTAAGGAAAAT
>CETG01068365.1_pt1 | contig 30268 bp, 31 predicted proteins | sample 361471 | NCBI WGS metagenome assembly CETG01 (sample SAMEA2622696, study PRJEB7988) | marine metagenome | isolation source: saline water (ENVO:00002010), including | reverse complement strand
GTTATACCTCTTCTTCCAACAAGTTTTGGTCTCCACATTTCATGCCAAATTCTCTCATTATCTAGAGGATTAAGTCCTATTATCCCTTTCTTAAAATGATCCACTAACTCTCTAGCTACATTTGGACTAACATCTATACCTGCAGATATTCCAATTCCTGTTATGTCAGGTTCATCTGTTTGAATTTCAACAATATTTAGTACATTGTGCGTATACGTATATAATCCATTGGTTATTGGAGTTGATCTTTCCCATCTGTAAATTTTTAGATTAATATCTGTTATTTTCATTTTTTTCGCTCCAAGAATTTTTTATTTATGAAATAATTGTTTTAGAAAGTTTAAACCTTTTCTTCTTCTAGGTAAACTTATATTATTATTTAGATTGAGGTAAGAAGGAAAAACAATAGGGTCCGTAGCTCAGTGGTCAGAGCAGTCGGCTCATAACCGATTGGTCGCAGGTTCAAATCCTGCCGGACCCACCATATAGGGGGATTTTAATGAAAGCAGCACAAATAACAGGATTTAGAAAGATAGAAATTACCGATATTCCAGACCTGGGAGAATTAAAAGATGGAGAAGTAAGATTTAAAACTGAATATATTTCGATATGTGGGTCAGATATTCATGGGGCTTTTGAAAAGGTGTTACCAGAAGAGGATTATCCATTACCACCTGGAATGCCAATCCACGAAGTCACTGGATTAGCAGTAGAATCTAAAGATGAAAGATATCCTGTTGGAACAAGAGCTATTGTAATCCCTAACTACAGAAAACCTGATGGTAGTATTGGAACTGGAGGAGCAGTTGAATATATTGACCAATCTCATGAAAGAATAATTAAACTTCCTGACTGGGGAGATCTAGCAGATTGGATTATGCTCCAGCATTCAGGTACAGTACTATATTCAGCGAAGCATTGGGGTAACATATTTGGAAAAAGAATTGCTGTGCTTGGTCAAGGTGGAATTGGATTATCTTTTACAATGTTTGCTTCAAAGCAGGGAGCAGCAGAAGTTGTTGGAATAGATAAACATGATTATAGGCTTGAAAAAAGTATTTCTCTAGGAGCTACCAAATCTATGAAATTCAAAAATCTAGATGATCTAATAGAACAAACAGAAGATATCACTAATGGAGAGTTATTTGATGTTGTGGTAGATGCTTCAGGTAATAAAGATGGGTTCAATATTTGCTTAAATCTATTAAGACCTCAGGGTAAATTCATAACATTTAGTATTGTGACTGAGGATATGGTAGAGTTTGAACACAGTTTAATGTTAAGGAAAAACTTAGACATTCATGCTACTCAAATTGCTACTACTCCAGAGCCCATAGCAGAAATTAGAGAGCTGGTTGCTTTAGCTGAAAGAGGATGGTGGGATCCAAAATCCTTAAAGTCTCATGTGTCAGATATTGGTGATTTGCAAAAATCTTATGAAGAATATGCTGATCAAAAGAATAACGTAATCAAAAACGTAATTAAGTTTAATCCTTAGGATCCAAATCTTTCTGTGAATATTTCACAGTCAAGATTTAAATTAGATGCTATTGAAAGAGCGTTTTCGACAAAAGAATCTGAGCCACAAATGTATATCTCATAACTTTGATTTATATCTAGGTTATTAAAGTTTTCTTCTTGAATTCTATCTGTTCCACCTTGCCATTCAATTGGAATTTCCCTTGTTATAAATGGGAAATAAGAAATATTTATATTAGTTTCATTTTCCTTAAAATTTACTAAACCTGTGATATTTCTAGACCAATGATAAGTAAAATAGCTTATTCGTTTTTCATTTAGATATTTTGACATTGATAAGAAAGGAGCAATTCCTGATCCAGATGCTATAAATATTGGAATCTTTTTATTATGAAGAATAAATCTCAAACCGATTGGATTTGAAATTTGAAATTTATCTCCAGCTAATGAATAATCATAGAGGAAATTAGATACCTCCCCCTCATCAATTTTTTCAATCAAAAAGCTTACCGTATCTTTTCGTGGTGGACTAGCTATGGAATAGGGTCTAATTGCTTGATATCCATTTTCAGCTGTTAGACAAATTTCAGAATATTGACCAGGAATATGCCCTTTCCAATTTTCAACTTTAAATTCAAAAAAACAAAGCTTGTCATCCACAATTTTTTTTTTCAACAAAGTAGCAGAATTAAAATTTTGATTAAATGTCATTGTCCAGAATATCTCTGTTCTTTCCAAGGATCTCCATACATATGATAACCATAATTTTCCCAAAAACCCGGTTTGTCATTATCAATAAAATCTATTCTGTTTAACCATTTTGCAGATTTCCAAAAGTATAAATGAGGAACAATTAATCTTATAGGGCCTCCATGTTCAGGGCTTATCGTTTCATCCTCATATGAGTATGAAACGATAGTGTTTTCCATCATTAAGTCAGTTAGTGGGACATTAGTGGTATAGCCAGTGGATGAGCCTATCATAGTCCATTCAGTAGGAGGATCAATTTTAAATTCTTTAAAAATAGAACTGATTTGAACTCCCTTCCATCTCATATCTAGCTTTGACCATCTTGTTACACAATGAATATCTTGAGTTATCTCTTTTTCTGGAAGACTTTTTAATTGTTCCCAACTGATTTCTGCCAAATCAGTATTTTTGTAACTTATACTCAAGGTCCAGTTCTCAATATCAATTTTAGGAGTTGGTTCTGCAGATAAAACAGGAAATCTATTTTCTAAATATTGACCTGGAGGGATCCTTTCATTGTTATTTTTTTTTCCAAAAAAACCTCTTGTTACCAATTTGTAAAACTCCCATCTTCCCTCGATAATCTTGGAGAAAATCCAGTTGGATCAACTCTCATTGACTCTGCTACATCTATATCTATATCCACACCTAGACCAGGAGTATCTGGACACCAAGAGAAACCGTCCTCCCATTCAATTTGTTTTGGGAAAAGTTTCTGAGCATAGGTTCCAGGAGCCTTTGGCATCTCTTGAACTCCAACATTGCTGGATGCCATACATAAAGAAACACAAGCTGCCGCAGAAACTGGTCCTAAAGGATTATGTGGAACAATATTTATATAATGAGTTTCAGCCCAATGTGTAATTTTTAAAGCTTCGGTTAAACCTCCAACAATACATAGATCAATTCTTGCATAATCTATCAATTCTTTTTCAATTACTTCTCTGAATGGCCATTTAGATGCCCATTGTTCACCTGCAGCTATAGGCAGGTTTATTTTGTTTCTTATATGATTATATGATCCTGGATTTTCCGATCTTATAGGATCTTCTATAAAGAAAGGTTTCAAAGGTTCAAGATCTTTACACATTTCAATTACTTCTGGTGGATCTAATCTGGTATGAACATCAAATGATATCTCTGGATCATACCCAAACCTTTCTCTTACTTGCCCCATTATTTCTACTGCTACTTTTATAGATTTTCTTGGTTCTAAAATTCCAGATTCTAAATCATCTATAAAGTTACTTGGTTGATGCCATCTAAGGAATTTCCACCCCTTATTGAGATGGTCTTCACATGTATCTAAAAATTCCTTAACTGAGTTTCCTTGAGTATGAGGATAACAAATCACTTTTTCTCTATAAGGTCCTCCCAAGAGTTTATAAACAGGTAAATCTACTGATTTTGCTTTTATATCCCACAGTGCTATATCAATAGCAGATATTGCACATGAATATATTTTATCTGCTGGGAAAAAAGAACTTCTGAACATTACTTGCCATAATCTTTCTGTCTCCCAAGGATCAGATCCTATAACAAGTTCAGAAAGATGGTCAATTGCTTTTGAAATAGCATTTCCTTGTCTTGCTATTCCAACTTCACCAAGACCATGAATCCCTTTATCAGTATCAATTTTAACAAAGAAGTAAACTCTACCTTCTTCATCTCTGATTGGAATGCTAGTAATTTTAGTAACTTTCATAGTTTATCCTCTCATTTCCATTTAACTTCATCTTTTTCTAATCCTTTTATATATAGGCCAGCACCTTCTCTCCTAAACCATGGTCTTTTTGGCTCTCTATCATATTTAGTTTCCTGTAATTTCTTTAATTTTTTTTCATCAACTATTAAGCCTATTCCCGGAGTATTGTCTAAATGAACAAATCCATCCTCAATATGGTCATTCCATTTTGAATATGCTTTTTCTCTTCCAGGATCAACAACTTCCATCATAATGTGATTTGGAATACTAGTAGCGATTTGCGCATTATAATTTCCTATACAATTCATAGTCGTTACAGGGAGTTCATATGCATATGCAAAATTTCCAATTTGTCTCAATCCAGTTATTCCTGACTGATAAGAACTAACGTTTAGAATATCTACTGCTTGATTATCTATTAGAGGATAAAAATCTCCAACATTATTAAGATTTTCTCCACTTGATACAGCGGCTTTAATATTATCTGAAACCATTTTAAGACCTTTATAGTCCCATCTTCTTGCAGGTTCTTCTGCCCAAAAAATATCAAATTTTTCTTCTATTTTACTTATAGTTTGTATAGCTTTTTTCACAGACCAATATTCATTAGAATCAACCATAATTCTTGGCCTCTTACAATTTTCTGCTAATGCATCATAAACTATTCCTATTCTTCTAAGGTCATCATCGTAAGATAAACCTATCTTAACCTTCCCAGAGTCAACACCCTTATCTGACATACCCTTAAAAAATTTGTATAGATCCTCATCTGTCAAACAATATCCTATATCAGAAGCATATACTTTACATTTAGGATCATCACTTCCAAGAGTTTTCCATAAAGGTTCATCATTTACCTTTGATTTAATATCCCATAATGCAATATCTATAGCTGATAGAGCACCATGTACTTCTCCTTCATCTCCACCTTTGAAAGCATAACGAATCATATTTTGCCAATGAGTAAAAGTTTCTCTAGGATCTTTACCTTCAATAACCTTAAATAAGTTATTTACTTGGCCATTTCCTAAAGGTGCTACTCCGCTTATTCCCTCATCAGTATCAATTATCAAAATACTTGAAACTATAAGATCATCCCCTTCAGGACCATTAGCATCTCCTAAAGGTCTATCCATTAGTTCAAGATATGTCTCTAATCTAAAGTCGGTTATTTTCATTTTGAATTAGCCTCTTTTATTTCATCTTTAGTTGGGGGGACTTCATATAATCCTGCTCCAGCTCTTCTACCATATGGGCTCGGTCCTGATTTTACAGAAATTTTATTCACGACAGATTTATTTAGCTCTTCATAGTCTATCGTTATACCATGACCAGGTTTATCTCCTAATACAGCTAATCCTTTTTCTATCTTAACATCCCATTTATAAACTTTAGTTTCAGGCTCTGGATGTGGAATTTCTATTGTAATACAATTTGGTATTGCACTCGCAATATGTGCATGCAGTATACCTGCTGATCCTCCTAAAGTTATAGGCAATTCTAATCCATAAGCTGCATCAGCAATTTGAAGAGCACCTGTAATTCCTGTCATTCCATGGCTAACTTGGATTACATCAGCAGATCTATGATGAAAATAAGGTAAAAAGTCTCCCAATGTATCTAGATTTTCTCCAGCACAAACAGGAGTTTTTAGGGCATCAGATACTTTTTTTAGACCCAAAAAATCCCATCTTCTAGCAGGCTCTTCAATCCAACCTAATGTAAACCTTTCTTCCATTTCTGAAACTTTTCTAATTGTTTGTTTTGGTGACCAGTATTCATTGGAATCAATATAGAGAATAGGATCATCATTGTTGATAGATAAAGCATTTCTCATTATTTCTAATCGTCTTAAGTCAGAATCTTGATCTAGTCCTACTTTCAATTTCGCAGACTTAAAACCATAGTTTTTAGCCATCTTTTTGTACCATTTTCCAAGCTTTTCGTCGTTCAAAGGTAAAGCAATATCGGATGCATAAGCGTTTATAGGTTTTTTACTACCTCCAAGAGTTTTCCAAAGTGGTTCTTCATTTACCTTAGATCTAAGATCCCACATCGCGACATCTAACGCAGTAATTGCATCGTTTGCAATTCCATCATGTCCTCCTTTAAAAAATCTATCTACCATTTTTTTCCAAATACTGTAGACAGCTTTGGGATCTGATCCAACAATTATTCCTTCAAATAATGATCTTATTTGAGTTATTGCGTTACCTCCACCAATGGAAATTCCCACTAGTCCTTCATCAGTAATTAGCTCTACCAAACATGATCCTGATTTAGTTCTACCTCTTGGAGAATTTGCATCCCCCATAACTCTATCAAGCTCAAATTCAAATAATGTTGTTTTTAATTCAACGATTTTCATTTTATTAATTTTATTAATATCTTGGATAAATTCATTAGGGATTTATCTTGAGAAAAAGTTTATTATTTAATAATGAACCATATCAAACCAAAAATTATAAGTAACTTTAATGCATTTTCTAAAGTATTTTTTAAATTATTACTTATTGTGTTTATTTGTAATTTAATTTTTGAGGACTCAACAATAATTAATGCTGATGAAAATTCAAAAGAAAAAACAGTTTTTTTAGCTTTTGATATGAATTATAAGGATCAAGAAGAGCTTGAGACTTCTAAAGATATTATAAATCAAATATTAAAGTACTACTCTAAAAACTTAAATGTAGAGGTTGTTTTCCAACCATATGGATCAAAGAGTTATGATCCTCAAATAATAACTCTAGATAATCATGAATCTATACTTTCTGAATTTTTTAATTCTAACAGTAAAGAATCATATGATTTATTCTCAAATCACTATCTGATAATCTCTGAAGCTTTTACAAAAATAGCTGAAAATTTAGACACAACTGATTCCGAACTATTCATTATTTCTAATTTGAGAATCAATAAATCTGAGGAATATTCACGAGTAAAATTAAGTAATCTCTCAGATTTATATCTATCATCAGGAATAAAATTCAATGTAATGTCTCTACAATCAGCAACTGCAGATGAAAGAAATTTATTTATTGAACTTTCTGCAAATACTGGTGGTTCATATGTTGATTTCGGGTCCAGTTCTGCAATGGTAGAATTCCTAAAATTATTTATGGATAATCCAATTTCTATTTTGCAAACTAACCTTACACCTAAGCCACTCTCAAATTTTATTAATATACCCCCAACAGTAAATAGAATTAAAGTTGGTTTTTATAGACAAGATAATACTACTGAAGTATCCGTAATTAATCCAAATGGCTTAGAAATAAAGCCAAAAATTGATTATGATTATTGGCATCTTTCAAAAATATTATTTTTGGATATTTTAGAACCAGAATCAGGAACATGGACTATTATTACAAATGGTAATTCTGGGAGATTTGAAATAATAACAGATACGTATAACCCTCTGAGTTTAGCCACTCAAGGGGAGAAAGTTTTTTCATCTGGTTCTCCGGTAATTCTTGAAGTAGGAGCTTTTATTGAGGGAAAATTATCAAATATTCAAAATGCTGAAATGCAATTAAGGGTTCGTGATAATAATGGATCAGAAACTATACAAATAATGAATGATTTAGGCCAAAAGATGGATAAGGAAGCATTTGATGGAATTTATACTGTTGAACTTTCTCCTTTTTTGGAACAATCAATATTAGACCTTGAATATACTTTACAATGGAAAGATGTATCGACCCCAGTAGTTCATAATGATCAAATTAAGATTGAATATTTTCCAGAAATTGAAATTACTAAAATCTCGGATTTGAAGGGTAGAACTAAGGACGAATTTAATGTCATAACATTTGAAACAAGGGTTAATTCCTATCCTTATTTAGTTAGTCTAGATGAAATTCAAAGTATTATAATTCCAAACGATAATTTTTCTTTCAGAATTGAAAAAGTTAATCTGAAAGATACGGATAAATCTTATATTTTTAATTTATTTCTTGAATCCGAAGAAAAAATTAAGGGAGAAGTAATTTTTGACCTAAATATAGATACAAATTATTTAGAAAAAGAGTATAAAAGCTCCATAAAAAAAATTCAAATAAATGTAAATACTAAATACTTATACATCCTTGGGCTTAGATATTATTATGGGATAGCTATTTTTATAGCTATAACAATTACTTTGATTTTAATCCTCAATAACTTAAGACAAACTAAAATAACAGGATACTTAACTGATACTCAGAATAATATTATTGTTGATTTTTCAACAATAAAAAGAAATCCAATCTCAAAATTTCTGTATCCGAAAAGAATAGATTTTATTTCAATTAGTCAATTGCCTTATTCTGGTGGATATTTTGAATTTGTTGGTGATGAGGTATACATTAATATTCAGCCCATTGAAGGAGACCCAAGTATTAGAATAAACTCCATCCCAGCTAATGGTAAAATCGAGATAACAAATGGACCTTGGATAGGTTCTTCAGGTAAACAAGTAAGATTTAGGAAAAATATCCCTTATATTGACGTGTAATCTATTTGATTTCAATTTTTATTGAATTAATTACGGTTCCTGGAGTAGTATCTCTCATTGGATCTCTAAGTCTAATATTCTTAACCACATCCATTCCTTCTGATACTTTTCCAAAAACTGCATGACAAGATACCTGCATGCTTTGACAATTTTTAGGCATGTCATTTTCATCAAAAGCATCCAAAAATGGTTGTGGCGCGAAGGTTATAAAAAATTGACTTCCATTTGTATTTACACCAGAGTTAGCCATAGATAGAATGCCTTCAGTATTATGTCTTAGGTCAACGTGGAATTCATCTTCAAATCTATAACCCGGATTTCCAGCTCCTGTACCTGAAGGATCTCCTCCTTGAGCCATAAAGTTTGGTAATACCCTATGAAATGTTGTTTTATCATAATAGCCAGATTGTGCTAAGTTGATAAAATTTTCAACGGTGTATGGAACCTGGTCATCATAAAGATAAATAGAAAATGAGCCAACTTCAGTATCAAAAATAGCTGTATATTCCTTTGATTGGTCAATATTCCCTGAAGGAGGTCCAATTATTTGATCGTTATTTTCTAGAGTATTTTCAGGATCTGAACAAGCTATGAAAACGGCAAGAATGGAAAATATTATTAGATAAGTATTTATTCCAAGCATTTTTTTTATATTCATCAAATTCTCCTGTATATATAATTTTTTTTAAACTAGTAATTAATTATGGATAAAAAACATCAATACATTCAAGCATTTTTTTTAGGTAAGATAGATTATTTATCAGCTTTAAGTTTTCAAGAAAAAATTAACCATCTAGTTTATTCTAATGAAATAAATCATACAATTTTATTTTTAGAGCATAACAATGTGTTGACTTACGGATCAAATGAAAAAATTTCAGATGAAGAGATCTATAAATTAGATAAAAAAAATGAAGAATTATCTCATGTCAGAACAAGTAGGGGAGGTCAAGTAACTTTGCATAACCCTGGTCAGCTAATTTGTTATCCAATAATTAATATAAAAAGTTATTTTGAAGGAGTACTTGAATATGTTAGATTTTTGGAAAATACTATTATAAAATCTCTAAGTCATTATGGTATTGAGTCGCACACGGTAAAAAATAGAAGAGGTATATGGGTCAACGGCGATCAAAATGAAAATTATATGGAGAATAAAAACCCTTCAGGAGAAAAAATTGCCGCAATAGGTCTAAAAGTTATCAAATATATAACTCTACATGGTTTCTCACTAAATGTTAGTAATGATCTGGATATGTTTAAAAGTTTTACACCTTGCGGAATGCCAGGACTGGAAGTTAGTTCAATCAAGAATATTTTAAATAAAGAAATAAATCTTCATGAAGTTTCTCAAAAAATATGTGTTTCCATGAGTGAAATTTTACAAATACCAATAAAATTAGAAACTGAAATTACTAAATTAGGAGTAAAAATTGACTAAAACTTTATCAGGATTTGAGTTTTTAGAATGTTCATTAACTGGTGAAAAATATCCAATCGATAAACCTATGAGACTTAGCCCCAGCTCTGAAAAACCACTACTTGCTAGATATAATTTTGAAAAAATTTCAAAATCTTTTACTCCAAAAAATCTTTTTGGCAGAAGAAACGATATGTGGAGATATGAAGAATTGTTACCAGTTCTTGATGATGAAAAAATTGTTTCTTTGGGAGAGGGTAATACTCCATTTATGAAAATGTGTAATTTATCAAAGAAGTTTTCTATAAAAAATTTTTTTGTAAAAGATGAGAGTAATAATCCAACAGGTTCTTTCAAAGCAAGAGGTTTATCAGCAGCTATATCAAAAGCTAATGAATACGGTATTAAGGAGATAGTTATGCCATCAGCTGGCAATGCAGCTGGGGCAATGTCTGCTTATGCTTCAAAGGCAAATATGGAGGCTAATATTTATATGCCAAAAGATGCACCATTGGCAAATAAAATGGAATGTACTGCTTTTGGAGCTAAGGTAAATTTAGTGGATGGATTTATTTCTGATGCTGGTAAAGCATCGGCATTAGCTGCAGAAAAGAATGGATATTTTGATGTATCCACATTAAAAGAACCCTATAGAGTTGAAGGGAAAAAAACGATGGGATTAGAGATCGCTGAACAAATGAACTGGGAAGTTCCTGATGTGATTATCTATCCTACTGGAGGAGGAACAGGAATTGTTGGTATTTGGAAAGCTTTCGAAGAACTTGAAAGTTTAGGTTTAGTTTCATCGAAAAAACCCAAAATGGTTGTGGTTCAAGCAGAAGGATGTTCGCCCCTAGTAGATGCTTATGAAAAAAAAGAAAAATTTGCAAAACCATTTGAAAACCCTAAGACACTAGCTGCAGGAATGAGAGTACCTCTAGCAGTAGGAGATTTCATAATTTATGAGATTTTACATAAAAGTAAGGGAACTGCAATAAGAATTAGCGACGATGAAATGTTAGAGGGTGTATCTTTACTTGCTTCAGAAGAAGGTATTTTTGCAGCTCCTGAAGGTGGAGCAATAGTAATGGCATCAAAGAAATTAAGAGATAATAGTTTTATAAAAGATACTGATAAAGTTGTTCTTGTAAACACTGGCTCAGCTTATAAGTATTTAGATATGATGGGAAAACGTTTTTGGGGTGACTAAATTTCTTGTCCATCCCATTCGATAACATGGCTAGATATACCGTTTGGGTAAGCATCTCTATATTCGTCTATAAGTAAACCCATTATCACAGAATTGTATCTCTTCCCATCTTTTGGTCTGCTTTTTCTGAACGTTCCTTCATGAACAAATCCAATTTTTTTGAACAAATCAATAGCATTTATATTATACTCGGGTATATCAACCCATGCTCTGTACATTCCTAAATTTAGAAAACTATGTTCGAGTAATGCTAGTGCAGTTTGCGTTCCATATCCTTTATGCCAATAATTTTTATCTCCTATTAATACGGAAATCTGTACATCTCCTAATGATTCATCTATTGAAAGTTGTCCTTCACCTATATGAACTTCATCATGATATATTGAAAAAATTGACCTGTGAGGCTCATGATGTGGGTCATGAAAAACCTCATCCCATTCTTCTTGTGTAGCATTTAATATTTCATTGGGCTCATAACCCAAATGAGCTGACTTGTTGAAAGCATATTGACCAAACCAATTCTCGTATACTTCCTTGTCCTCAATCCATTTGATTATTCTTGGAATATCTTCTCTAATCACATTTTTTAAGCTGACAAAATTATTATTTTTCATAAAACCATATTAAAACTTATCAAAATTGTTGTAATCATATATTTACCTTTATTAGGATTATAGTAAATTATAATAAAAGAGAATTATATATTCAAAAGGGGTTACATTATGGCAGATTGGAAAATGGAAGCAGAAATAGAGTATTGTGTACCTTGTGGTTATGCAAATTTAGCTGCATGGATGACAAGTGAGCTTTTTCAGGCAGCTGGTACAGCTATAGCTATCTCATTGAAACCAGGAACAGCTGGTGCGTTCAAAGTTACAGTAGATAATGAGGTACTTTGGGATAAAAAAGCTCAAGGAAAGTCACCGGATATTATGGAAGCTAAAGAACTGAAAGCTAAGGTTATCAACAAGCTTGAATCTTTAGCAAAAGTTTAAGATAATATTCAACAAATCAACTCTAAATGGAACAATCGTATTTACAAGAATATAGTTTGTTGTTAATTTTTGTCGTGTTATCAATTGTAGTACCAATTGGAATGTTAGCAGCAGCCAAATTTGGGTCTAAATTTGGAATTACTCCCATAAGATCTTCAAAAATCAAGAAATCTGCCTATGAAGGTGGCCATCCTGCATTCAGTGAGAAGCCCTCATTATTTAGTTTCGGCTACTTTTACTACGCTTTGTTGTTTGTTGCATTCGATGTTGAAACTGTACTTATTTTTCCTTGGGCTGTAAGTCACGGATTGATCACAAATGTTTGGGGAATAATCCCTTTTTTAGGGATAATGTTTTTCTTGGCAGTTTTGACTGTCTCATTTATATATGTTTGGCTTAAGGGGTGTTTAGAATGGATAAAATAGAAAGAATTCCTTTAGATATTTCAACTAAGGATCTTGATAAAGAAGAAGGCGGATTGATTAATTCAATGAAGTCGACTCATGTTTCACCTTTCCCAGAGCCTATTATCGATCAAGATGATATCGATAAAAACATTATAGTTTCTTCAGTTGATCAACTACTTAATTTCGCTAGAAAATCAAGTTTGTTTCCTCTTCAATTTGGGCTTGCTTGTTGTGCTTTTGAAATGATTGCATCTGCCATGAGTAGATTTGATATATCTAGATTTGGAATGGAAGTATTTAGAGCTACTCCTAGGCAGGCTGATTTAATGATCGTTGCAGGAACTGTAACTTGGAAAATGGCAGTTCCACTAAGGAGACTTTATGATCAGATGGCAGAACCAAAATGGGTTATTTCGATGGGGGTATGTGCCACTTCAGGAGGGCCTTATTATGAAAGCTATTCAGTAGTACCTGGTGTTAATCACATAGTGCCCGTGGATGTATATGTGCCTGGATGTCCTCCAAGACCAGATGCGTTACTTTATGGAATCATGCAATTACACGAAAAAATAAAGAAATACAGCCTGACCGGTCAGAAAGCAGGAGATGTCTAAGAATGATTGAGTGGAATGGTAATAAATTAGCCGAAGAAATTTCTAATCATATTTCAAATAGTGTAGAATCTTCCGATGACCAATCTGTTCATATTTCAACTAAAAAAATTTATGAAGTGTTAAAGTTTTTGAAAGAAACATCAGGTTTTTCGTTCGACTTATTGTCATCTATAACGGCGGTTGATTATATTGACCATTTTGAGGTTGTTTATCAGTTAAAATCACTGATTACTTTGTCTAAAGCTACCTTAAAAGTAAAACTAGGTTTTGGAAGGGAAGAACAACCTGAAATAGAGAGTGTTTATAGTCTTTGGAAAGGAGCTGATTTTCAAGAAAGGGAAGTTTTTGATCTAATGGGAATACATTTTACAAATCATCCAAATCTTAAAAGAATCCTTCTTTGGGACGGGTTTCCTGGGCATCCATTAAGAAAGGATTTTGTTACAAATTCTCAATCAATTGTAAATGATGGAGAGAGTATATAATGTCTATCAAAAGTGAACCTATAACAATCAATCTAGGCCCTCAACATCCCTCTACGCATGGTGTTTTTAGAATGAGAGTAACTTTTGATGGAGAAACTATTATTGATGTTGAGCCTATTTTTGGCTACCTTCACAGAGGAACAGAAAAATTAGCTGAAGAGAGAACCTATACTCAGGTGGTCACATTAACTGACAGAATGGATTATGTTTCTTCGATGTTAAATAACCAGGGATATATTCTTGCTTTAGAAAAACTTTCTAATATTACTCCTGAACCTAGAGGGGTTTGGCTACGAATGATAGCATCTGAGCTACAAAGAATAGCTAGTCATCTAGTCGCAGTTGGCTTTTTGATTCAAGATCTTGGTGCTTGGGGTACTCCACTAACATATGCTATGCGAGAAAGAGAAAAAATATTACAAATGTTTGAAATGTTATGTGGTGCAAGAATTACAAACTCATACTTAAGACCAGGTGGTGTTTTCATGGATGCTCCTGAACAATTTTGGATAGCATTAAAGGATTTTATAGATGACTTTCCTTCTAAAGTTGATGAATTAGAAAGACTCTTGACTTCTAATGAAATTATTTTTTCAAGAACAAAAGACATTGCAGTTCTTACTTCTGAACAAGCAATAAATGCATCAATTACTGGACCTATTTTAAGATCGACGGGTGTATCTTGGGATCTGAGAAAAGATGATACATATGATTTTTATGATCAAGTGAATTTTCATGTTCCAACTCACTCAGCTGGTGATAACTATTCTAGATATTTGCTTAGAGTGCAAGAAATGAGGGAGAGCTTAAAAATAGTTAAGCAATGTGTCGAAAAGATTGAACCTGGACCTGTTAGACCGCATCATGATCAGGTGCCTTTTCTTGTAAGACCTCCAAAAGGGGATTGTTATGTGGCAATCGAAGGTTCTAAGGGAGAATTAGGTTTTTACCTTGTTTCAGATGGATCTATATCTCCATACAGGTGGCATGTTAGATCCTCATCACTTATAAACCTCACTCTTTTAAGAGATATGTTAATCGGAACTTTATTTGGGGATTTATTTGTAACTTTTGGTGGTATTGACATTAATATGGGGGAGGTTGATAGATAGTGTTTGAATTTATATATAATATTCTTGATTCAATCGTTGATATTTTTATTAAAGATATTATGTTTGAAAATTATATACTTACAGCTATTACTGGCATTATCATAGCTTTTGCTGTTATAAATGGTGTACTTGGAGGTGTCATAGCTCTCATATGGGGAGAAAGAAGACTTCTTGGTAGATTTCAACAAAGAACTGGTCCAAACAGATGGGGACCACAAGGGTTACTTACACCTGTTGCTGATGCCTTAAAGGTAATGTTCAAGGAAGATATTGTTCCTGAAGAAGCTGATCACTATATATTTAATCTTGCCCCTCTTTTGCTAGTAATACCAGTTTTTATAATTTTCTCTGTTATACCTTTTGGAATTAGCTTGTATGCTGTTGATATAAACGTAAGTGTTTTATTCATTTTAGCTATAACTTCAATTAGTGGCCTTTCTATAATTTGTGCAGCATGGGCTTCTGCAAATAGAATAGCTATCTTTTCTGCCTTGAGATCAGTTGCCATGTTGATTTCATACGAAATACCCGTTGGACTATCTTTGGTTGGAATCCTGCTAATTACTGAATCAATGTCGGTTATGGATATAGTATTGTATCAAAGTATACCTTTCATCTTAATCCAGCCTGTTGCTGCAATAGTATTCTTCTTAGGATCACTGGCTGAAATAAACAGAACTCCTTTTGATTTAACCGAAGCTGAATCTGAACTGGCAGCTGGATACCAAAATGATTATTCTGGAATGAAATGGGGATTATTTTATTTAGGTGAATTTGCTGCAGCTATAGCTGCAGCTACAGTTTTTTCCACATTATTTTTAGGAGGGCCTAATGGACCAATTTTACCTGGTCTATTTTGGCTTACAATCAAGGTAGTAGCTGTTTTATTTTTCATAATTTGGATTAGAGCTTCTTGGCCTAGATTTAGAATAGATCAAGTACTAAATTTAGCTTGGAAAGGATTGTTTGAATTAACTTTGATAAATATTATTGTTACATCTATTGCAGTAATAATTTGGACTGATTTAGATTCAAATAGATTATTGTTTATTGGTTTAGCGAACTGGATTTTTGCATTTCCATTTGTTTTATTAATATTCAAACTGCTAAAAACAAAAAAATATGAATCTGACACAAAGTTATCATCAAATTATCCTGTTGGTTCGGACACTCCTAAATTTAAAAAGGAGATAAATTAAATGATAGGATTCGGACTAATAAAAGGACTGTCAGTAACCCTAAGAAATCTATTTGGTCCAGTTTTTACAATCCAATATCCCGATAAAAGAGTTGGTGTATTTGGTTTGGCTAAAAGTAAAAAAATATCAGTTTTAAATTTACTTAAATTACATCCTAAAGAATTTCTGTATGCTCTAGTTGGAATGGCTAAAGTTGAAGTAAAAATAGATCAATTTCCTCGGTTTAGAGGAAATGAATTCGTTTGGTATGATGATCGATGTACTGCCTGTGCTTCATGTGCCAAATATTGTCCTTTGGGAATAATTGAAATTGTTACGCATGCTAGCGGGGAAAATTTGCAAGCTGGAGAAAATTATGCAATAGATAAATTTGATATTGATACTGGAAGATGTATGTTTTGTGGATTATGTGTAGAGGCTTGCCCATATGATGCTTTGCATATGGGAACAGATTTTGAAAGAGGAAATTATCATAGATCTAAATTAGTTCTTGATAAAGAAACTCTAATTTCTCAGGATAAAAATCCAAGTAGTTGGTTCCGTCCTCAATTTGAAGAAAAAGAATATAATCCATGGGACTCTGATCTAGAAGATTATCGAGATGCTGGTAGGCATGAAAAACCAAGTTACGAAAAAATCAAACAGAATTGGGTAAATAAGAGGAAGTTTAATGGATAATTTACTTAATATTTTTCTAATTTTGGTTTCTATAATTGGAATAGCAAGTGCAAGTTATGTTGTTGCCCAAACAAACGTGTTTCGTGCAGCTTTAGCATTGGCTTTATCTTTTATGACAGTTGCAGTAGTATTTTTTGCTATAAATGCAGAATTTCTTGGAGCTGTACAAATTTTAGTATATATAGGGGCTGTTTCTGTTTTAATGGCTTTCTCAGTCCTACTAGTAAAAGATCTTCAAACAGCATCTAGTTCTACGGTGGGAACAAGATTTATACTTTCATCTATATCTTCTCTACTGATTTTTATTGTACTTGTCCTTGTAATATTAGGAACAGATTGGAATAAAACAAATCAAATCCAAAATGAAGAGTTCAGACAAGCTTTATTTGAAAAATATATCATTGATGAAGAAAATAAATTGATCATTACTTCTAATTTAGATAAAGCTAATAATCTTTCAAACTCAGATTTACGAGAAGGTTTATTTAACAATTCTATTATTCCAATTGGATCTTTACTATCGACAAAATATTTTATTTCTTTGCAACTCATAGGATTAATAATTGTTGCATGTGTTATTGGTTCCATAGCCATAACCAAAAACACTATTGAAAATGAAGAGGAAGGAGACAAAGAAACCATATGACCTTAGAGATTATATTGATTTTTTCAGCCGCATTATTTTCTATAGGAATTTTTGGATTACTTACTAGAAAAAATATAGTTATAACATTAATGTCATTAGAACTGGTTTTCAACTCAGTAGTACTGTCTATTGTTGGATTTAATAGGTTTACTATGAATTTTTTACCTAGTAACGAGATTGCTGTTGATTCATTTTTTGCTATTTTATCTGGTAATATTATGGGTATTTTTATTATTTGTGTAGCTGCAGGTGAAACGGCTCTTGCTTTGGCAATGGTTTTAGCTCTTGGAAAATTCAAGTCGACAGTGGAATTAAGTGATTTGTCAGAAATGAAGAATTAAAAATATGTGGATTGATTATAAAAAAGTTAATAACCTAACTATTGCTGAAGCATATAAAGATTTGCTTGAAGCAGAAGGTTTACCAACACGTATCATTCCAGAAAAAGGTTTGCTTGAATGGTCAGAATTGTCTGCTTTTAGAATTCTTGTGCCAAAAGGTCGAGAGCACGTAGCTGATGAAATTATAAGGAAGGTCTAGAGGGAAGCTTTTTTTGATCGAGACGCTAACATTATTAATTTTACTTATCCCATTTGTAGTTTTTCTATTTCACTCACTTTTATTGCTAACTGTAGGTCCAGATAAAAAAGAAGTAGCTGGTTATATTAATTCATTATTCATAGGACTATGTTTTTTCTTATCGATCATAGTAATTTTTAATGTTGATAATTTTTCTTCAACAATTTCTTTTACATGGATTAGTATAAGCAATACTGATCTGAATTTTTCACTGATGGTAGATCCTCTAACAGCAATTATGCTTGTTGTTGTCTCAGGAATATCATTTCTTGTTCAGATTTATTCAATAGGTTATATGCATGGTGACAAGAGTTTCTCAAAATATTTTGCTTATATGGCTCTTTTCACAGGATCAATGCTCGGTTTAGTTATTTCAAGAAATATATTACAGCTATTCATTTTTTGGGAACTAGTAGGAGTTTCTTCATATTTACTTATTGGCTTCTGGCATGAACGAAGCTCTGCAGCAGCTGCTGCAAAAAAAGCCTTTATTATGACTAGGCTTGGAGATTTTGGTTTTTTGTTCTCAATAATATATTTGTTCAATTTAGATTCAACTCTTTTAGAAATTCCTAAATTATATGAGGCTATCCTAAATGAAGAAATAACAAGTAGAGTTGCAACAATATTGGCAGCAGGTTTTCTTATAGGAGGTATAGGTAAATCAGCACAATTCCCTCTACATAATTGGCTTCCTGATGCTATGGAAGGACCCACTTCTGTTTCTGCACTTATTCATTCAGCAACTATGGTTACTGCAGGGGTTTTTCTTATTGCTCGATTGTTTCCATTATTTCAAATTTCAGAATTAATGCCCTTAATTGCAATAATTGGTTCTTTGACAGCTTTTATTTCTGCCACGATGGCTCTAGCAACTACAGATATCAAGAGAGTTCTTGCTTACTCAACTATTTCTCAACTTGGATATATGTTTATGGCATTAGGTCTAGGTGCATATACTGCTGCAATTTTTCACCTTTTTACTCATGCTTTTTTTAAAGCAGGATTATTCTTAAGTTCAGGTTCAGTTCATCATGCAGCAGGAACATTTAATATGAAATATATGGGTGGTCTCAAGGACAATATGAAGTTTACTTATTACAGTATGTTGATTTGTTCATTATCCTTAGCAGGTCTCTTTCCTTTGTCAGGATTTTGGTCTAAAGATGAAATCATTTTATCCGCATATTCATATGGAGGGTTTCTTGGAAATATTTGCTTAATTGTTGGTCTTTTAGTTGCCTTTCTTACAGCATTTTATATGTTCAGAGCAGTAACCTTAACATTCATGGGAGATTTTAGAGGAGGCGGAGATAAAGAATCTGAAGATTTGAAAAATAATAATCAACCTGTTCCTCCAACTGTAGAACATGTTCATCTGGGTGAATCTCCAAAAAATATGGTTTATCCAATTGTGGTGTTATCGTTTTTTGCAATATTTATTGGGTACCTAGTTAATCCTGTTTTTTCAAATATTATTTTCATAGACAAGCATCTTTTTGGAGTTTTCCTTGAGAAAAGTTTAGAAATTTTCCATTTCCATGCTCATCATGCATTTAATTTTTCTATTGCACTTGTTTCTTCTTTTGTAGGTATATTAGGAATACTTTTTGGTATAAACACATATAAAAATAAAATTGAGATAACAAAAAATAAATTTTTCTTATCTGTAAATAATTTTTTAGATAAGAAATATTTTATGGATCATTTATATGAAAAAATTATAGTAGAAAATATTTTTTATGAGATAATTTGTTGGGGAAGTGAATGGATAGATAAAAATATTTTTGATGGAATTAATATCAATCTCTCAAAGCTTACTAGTCGATTAAGCTTAAGATCTCTTGGATTACAAGATGGTCAAATACACACATATGGTTTAGCAATGATTATGTTTGCAAGCGTTGCTATATTCATAATGGTAATTATAGGATAGAGAGATGTTAGATTATATTGTTACAATTACTATATTTTTTCCAGCTATAACAGCTATACTTCTTCTTTTCATAAAAGATAGGAAAAAAATAGTAATCACAGCTATATCATCATCAATTGTGACATTTTTATTATCATTAATTGTTTTCCTTTCTTATGATAAATCAAAGGGAGGGATTCAATTTGTTGATCATTTTCAATGGATAGATTCATTGAATATTAAGTCATCCTACCTAGTGGGTGTTGATGGATTTTCTGCTCCACTCGTACTCCTGACAGGCCTACTATCTATGGTTGCAATTATGGCTTCATGGAGAATAGAAAAACGGGTCAAAGAATACTTTATTTGGATACTTTTACTTGTAACGAGTGTTATGGGAGTATTTACTGCATTAGATTTACTTTTGTTCTTTGTGTTTTTTGAATTTGAACTAATACCAATGTATATGTTAATTAGTATTTGGGGATCAGGAAGGAAAGAATATTCAGCAACGAAATTTGTTATTTTTACACTTGCTGGAGGAGCATTTATGCTAGTGGCAATTTTAGCTCTTTTCTCAAGTGAATCAGTAACTAATTTATCAATGGTTTCGATAGATGAAAAGGGAATAATAGGAATTCCCGAGTTGATTGCGGGGCAAAAACTAATTATTCCTGCATCAATAATATTTATATTTTTCTTTATAGCTTTTGCAGTAAAACTTCCACTTTGGCCTCTACATAACTGGTTACCAGATGCCCATACTGATGCTCCTACAGCTGTTTCCATAATGTTAGCAGGTGTACTGCTAAAGATGGCAGGATATGGATTATTCAGGATAAATCTTGGCTTTTTTCAAGATACGTATGGATTCCAAATTTTTGATTATACAAATTTCCTAGTTATATTAGGAACTATTTCCATAATATATGGAGCAATAGTTACATTAAGGCAAACTGATCTAAAGAGATTGATAGCATACTCTTCTATAAGTCATATGGGGTATGTCTTACTTGGTTTTTCAGCAATAACTAAGAATGGAGATTTCTCTTATTATGCTCTCAACGGGTCTGCAATGCAGATGTTTACTCATGGAACAATTACTGGATTATCTTTTTTGACAGTAGGATTGATTTATGACCGCACGCATACTAGAGATATAAATAAATTAGGAGCTATTGCTAGAAAAATGCCTATGGTTGCTTTGTTTTTTGTAATCTCTGGTTTAGCTTCGTTAGGTCTTCCAGGTTTTTCAGGTTTTGTGTCTGAAATAATGGTATTTTTGGGTAGCTACAAAGTCTATCCTGCAGAAACAATTATTTCAGCATTTGGAGTTGTATTAGCTGCTGGTTATATTCTTTGGATGACACAAAGAGCATTATTTGGGGACAATAATTTAGATAAATCAGATAAAACTTATGATTTTAACTCATTAAAAGATGCAAATGCCTTAGATTTATTACCAGCATTCATAATTACTATTCCAATTATTTTGATAGGTTTTTTCCCAAATTTATTTATTGAGTTTTTTGACCTGGGTATAAAGGAGATTATAAAGTAATGCTTTATGATGAAATGACATATATCTTATCTCCTATAATTCTTGTGATTACCTCATTAATTGTTTTATTGATTGAATTTGTTACCAAGAAAAAATCAGTTTTGCTCACAACTACTATATTTGGGTTGATTCTTTCTACATTGATATTATTCATTCAATACTTAACATTTGATCAACCAAGAAGTATTTTCTTTGGTACACTAATTTTTGATAAATTTTACTTGTTTTCAGCTATAGTATTATCGATCATAACCTCATCCATTCTAATAGGTTTTTATGATTATCTAATCAAACAAATTTCTTTTGTATCAGAATTTATAAGCTTGATTTTACTCTCATTAATAGGATCGCTCTTTGTAATTATGGCAGTAGACTTCATTACTATATATTTGTCTCTAGAGCTCTCATCATTGCCAATTATTGCTTTAATTGCTTTTGGGAGAGGAAAGTTTAGTCTTGAAGCTTCATTTAAGTATCTCATTTTAGCTTCTTTTTCTACTGGAATATTTCTTACAGGAGTAGCGTACATATACGGTGTTACTGGAAGCCTAAGTCTTGAAATAATAAATATTAGTGCAATAAATCCAGCAATAACATTAGGATTAATTTTCATATTCATAGGATTAGCTTTTAAGCTTTCAATCGCTCCATGGCACATGTGGACACCTGATACTTATCAAGGATCTCCTATGCCTGTAGTAACATATTTATCTACAGCTTCAAAAGTTGCTGGGTTTGTATTGGCTATAAGACTTTTTTCACAGATTTTTTCTGATAGCTTTACATATTCAAATCTGATTATTCTTCTTTCCTTAGTTTCTTTAGCCTCAATGACAATTGGAAACCTTGGAGCAATTTTACAAAAAGATTTGAAAAGACTTTTTGCTTATTCAACAGTTGCACATGCTGGATATATGATAATAGGAATAATTGCCCTGATTTCCTCTAACTCATCAGCGTCTACCACTATGTTTTATGTTGTTGGATATGCCATAACAAATCTATCCGTATTTTTCTCACTTCAACACATGATGAATCTTACAAAATCTACATCTATTGATAGCTTAAAAGGATTATTCCAATCGCATCCTTATGTTTCAATAATTTTTGGTTTGGGAATACTAAGCTTATTAGGAATTCCTGCAACTGTAGGTTTTATGGGTAAAGTTTTAGTTTTTTCTTCTGCTGTAAATAATGGTCTTGTTTTGTTAGCTATTGCTGGAGTTATAAACTCCTTCGTATCAGCGTACTACTATCTTGGTTTATTGAGAAATGTTTTTGTATCTTCAGATAAATTCGAACAAAATGGAAATAGCAACAATAGTTATATTTTAGTAGCATCTATATCATCAGTACTAGTTTTAGTTCTAGGTATTTATCCTGATCTAATATTATCTACTATAGATAATGTAATATCAGGACTTTAGTTTAAGAAGGTAGATTATTTGATATATAAAAAAATTTGCTCGGTTTTAAATCCAGAGTCTAGTCAAGCTAAAAATATATCTAAAAAGATTTCTAATCAATTTTCACAATGCACTTGGCAGGTAGTTGATAATTTTGACTTTTCAAATATCAACGTAATGGATCTTGTCATAGCTATTGGAGGAGACGGAACTTTATTAAGAGCTGTTTCTCTTTCGATCAAATATGATGTTCCAGTATTAGGTATTAATATGGGAAATGTGGGTTTTATGACAGAAATTGAAGGAGACAACGCGATTCATGAATTAGCATATTATTTGGAAAATAAAGTTAGAGTTGAAGAAAGATCATTATTGGAAGTTAACTTCCAAAAAGACAATAAAAATTTATCTTATAAAGCACTAAACGATATTGTTCTAGCTAGAGGCTCCTCAGTATCGATGATAGAAACTATTACTGAGATAGATGGAATACACTTAGCTACTTATAGAGGTGATGGAATAGTTTTATCTACTTCAACTGGTTCCACGGGATATTCTCTTGCACTTGGAGGGCCTGTTATTGATCCTAAATCAAATGATTACTACATAAAACCGATTGCCACTCATATGAGTCAGTTTGGAGGAGTAATAGTAAGCTCAGATTCTTCATGTGAAATTACAATTTCTTCTAGAAAGGACGCACAAATAAGTATTGATGGATTTATTGAGCATGAGCTCAAAAGTGGAGATAAAATTGAGGTAAAAATTTCTGAAACTAAAGCTAAGTTTCTAAGAAAAAATCCTGCTAATTATTATTGGTCAACAATTACTGAAAAACTTGGAATTAGAAAAGGAAATTTCAGTAAATAATGCCTGATGATAAAGAATTAGTTTATAGTTCTAAATCCCTAAATATTAGACGAGATGTCTACAAAACGTCTAATAAAGTTATCATTAATAAAGATTTTGTTGAACATCCTGGGTCTGTCCTCATAATAGGTAATAGGGGAGAAAAAATTTTGTTTGTTGAACAATGGAGGCAACCAGTAAAGGTAAGAACTTTAGAACTACCTTGTGGAACAATAAGATCAGGAGAAAGCGCTATTAACGCTGCTAAAAGAGAGTTTAGAGAAGAAACAGGTTTCGGAGCTAAAAAATTTCATTCAATTGGAAGTTTTTTTGTTGCTCCTGGATATAGCTCAGAAATTTCTGAATTTTTCATAGCTGAAGATCTTTATGAAGATCCACTGCCTCCCGATGATGACGAAGAGATAGATCTAAAGCAATTTACTTTGGAAGAGTCTTTCCACCAAATAAAAAACAAGAAAATTATTGATCAGGGTACAATATGTGCTCTAAATATTTATAAATCAATATTATAATTCATCTATGGAGGGAATCTAAATGTACGATCATGATTTACTTATTGTAGGAGCTGGTCTCGCAGGGCTAAGATGTGCTGTGGAGGCTCAGAAACTGGGACTTAAGGTTGCAGTTATCACAAAAGTTCATCCTGTAAGAAGTCACTCGAATGCTGCTCAGGGTGGAATAAATGCACCTCTTACTGACAGAGGTGATGATTGGAAAGGTCATGCTCTAGATACAATAAAAGGTAGTGATTACCTTGCTGACCAAGATGCTGTAGAAATAATGAGCCAAGAAGCAGGAGATGCAGTTCTTGAGCTTGAGAGAATGGGAGTTATTTTTTCTAGAGGTGATGATGGAAAACTTGGTACAAGAAGATTTGGTGGGCAGAAGGTTGCTAGAACTTTTTTTGTTGGAGCAATTACAGGGTCGGCTTTACTTCATGTATTATATGAACAGTCACTAAAAATGGGTCTACAAGTTTATGAAGAATGGTTTGTCACATCTTTGATTAAGCATGATGGAGCAGTTAAAGGAGTTGTAGCACTAGATCTAAAGACAGGAGAATTGGAATCAATAACAGCTAAATCTGTGGTAATTGCTGCTGGTGGCGCAGGAAGAGTGTTTGAACCATCTACCAATGCGTTGATATGTACAGGAGATGGTCTATCCTTAGCATGGAATAATGGAGCAGGGCTAATGGATATGGAAATGATTCAGTACCATCCTACTACCCTAGCTAGAACTGGAATTTTATTATCAGAAGCTGCGCGTGGAGAGGGTGCATATTTGCTTAACTCTGATGGAGATAGATTTATGCAAAAATATGCTCCAGATTACATGGAACTTGCATCAAGAGATGTGGTCTCAAGGGCAGAACAGACTGAAATAAATGAAGGTAGAGGAATCGATGGAAACGTTTTACTTGATCTAAGACATTTAGGTAAAGAATTTATCGAAACAAGGCTTGGTTATTTACAAGAAGTATCTGTTGAATTTTTAGGAATTGATATGGCTGAGAAACCAGTCCCCATTCGACCTGGAATGCACTATATCATGGGAGGAATTAAAACTGATGTAGACGGAGAGACTGGAGTTCCTGGGTTGTATGCTGCAGGAGAGTGCGCGAATGTAAGTGTACATGGTGCTAACAGATTAGGAGCTAACTCTCTTTTAGACACAGTAGTTTTTGGAAGACGATCAGCAGAAAAAGCTTCAGATTATGTAAAAAATATTTCTAATGAAATCATACCTACGGAAGAATTTGTAAAGCGTGATCTAGCGCTCATCAAGAAAATATTAAATTCTGAAGGTAAATTCAAAGTAGCTGAGGTAAGAAATAAAATGGCCACTGCTATGACCAAAGGTATTGGAGTTTTTAGAGATCAAGATTCTATGGAGTATGCAAAAAAAATAGTTGATCAAACAAAAATTGATTATAGAGATAATATAAGAATTGATAATAAAGGGAAAATTTATAATACAGATTTATTATTTGCTCTCGAGTTGGCTAATATGATTGATTGCGCTGAATCAATTGTGCATGGAGCTTTAACTCGAAAAGAAAGTAGGGGAGCTCATTTTAGAACCGATATACCAGGACGAAATGATGAAGAATGGCTTAAGCATACTCTCATCCACAAGCGTTCTGAAGGAGAAATAACTGTTAATACTCCTGATGTTACAATCACCGAGTGGCAACCAGTTGAAAGAGTATATTAAAATAGAGAGAAGATATGAAAGTTAGTATAGACGTAAAAAGATTTGACCCAGAAAAGATCAATGAAAATAACTGGGTCCAAAATTATAAAATGGATATTCACCCATCATCTACTGTTCTTGATGCATTGATTCATGTTAGAGAAGAAATAGATGGTACACTTGCTCTAAGGTGTGCTTGCAGAGCTTCAATATGTGGTTCTTGTGGGATGAGAGTTAATGGTCAGGCAAAACTTGTTTGTAAAACAAGGATAGAAGAATTAGTTGAAGAAGGTGAAACGTTATCAGTAGAACCTATGGGTAATCAACCTGTAATAAAAGATCTTATTGTAGATATAAGCTCATTTTTCGCTAAAATGACCCAAGTAAGTCCCTTCCTTCAGCCAGATGATTTACCTGAACAAGGAGAATTTATAGCTTCAAACGATTCAATGGAGAAGTTATTGACGGAAATGAACTGTATTATGTGTGGTCTTTGTGTTTCGGACTGTACAATTCTTGAAGTTGATGACACTTTCATAGGTCCAGCAGCTTTGGCTAAGGCTTCAAGATTTGTTTATGACCCTAGGGATGACAAGACTGAAGAAAGGCTAAATTTTTTGAATGATGAACAAGGTGGTATATGGGACTGCACTAGATGTATGCAATGTGTAGAAGTTTGTCCAAAAGATGTTGCGCCTATGGAAAGAATTATGGATTTGAGGGAAACTGCAATTGAAATAGGTGCAAAGAAAACTCATGGATATGACCACACTAATTCTTTTGAAAAATCAGTCGTTGCTCATGGAAGATTAGATGAAAGTAGACTAGCTTTAGAATCAGCTGGTATATTCAATATTCCAAGATTACTTGAATTGGTACCTGTAGGTTTGAGAGCTCTTATTAAGGGAAAATTACCTCCGTTATTCCCACATAAAGCTGAGGACAATAAAAAGATAAAAGATATTGCTAAGAGAATTAAGGAGATGGAATAATGAAGTTTGCATTTTACCCAGGATGTGTTGCTAGAGGAGGAACACCAGAACTTCTCTCATCATCTATGGCAGTACTTAAGGCTCTAGATATTGAAGTTGAGGAACTTACAAAAGCTGGTTGTACTGGAGCTGGTGTTCTACAAGAGAAAAATCCTCTTCTTGGAGATACAATAAATGTTAGAACTTTAGCAATGGCTGAAGAAAAAAAACTCAATATAATGACTCTATGTTCAACATGTCAAGGAGTATTAAGTCAAGCAAATCATAAAGTTAAGAGCGACCCAAAATATTTGGATCAAATCAATGAAATTTTGAAAGACGAAGGTTATAAATATAATGGTACAACAGAGGTTAAGCATCTACTCTGGATATTAGTTGAAGATTATGGCTTAGAGAATATAAAAATTGAGAAACCATTATCAAACTTAAATTTCGCTCCATTCTATGGTTGTTACATGGTGAGGCCATCTGAAGCTCTGGGATTTGATGAAAGACCAGAAAGACAAGAGTATTTAGAAAAAGTTATTGAGGCAGTAGGTGCCATAGCTATTGATTTTCCTGGAAAATTTTCTTGTTGTGGGTTTCCTGTATTATTCATAAATCAGAAAAACTCATTAAAAATGGTCAGTAATCAGACTGGTTCTGCTAAAGATCTTGGAGCAGACGCAATGGTTACTCCTTGTCCTCTGTGTCACTTAAACCTAGATGGATATCAGGGAAAGGCACGAAAAAATAACAGAGGTGATAAAGCAGATCTACCCATAATTCATATGCCCCAAATGATTGCATTAGCAATGGGCTTAGAAACTAAAGATATAGGCCTTGGCAGACATATAGTCTCTCCCAAAGAAGTCTTAAGTAAAATTTAAGAATTTTTTTATGAATTTTTCTTCATAATGTCTAGCAGCTCAATCACTGAATCAACAGATTTAGAAAGAGCAGAATGTTCGTCTTTATTTAAGTCAACTTCTATCACTTCTTCTATACCATTTGCACCAAGTTTGACCGGTACTCCTGCATAAACATCATTAAATCCATATTCTCCATTTAATAATGCTGCACATGGTAGTATCTGTTGTTTATCTAATAAGATTGCTTCAACCATCTGAACTATTGATGCTGATGGTGCATAAAATGCAGATCCAGTTTTTAGCAAAGCAACAATTTCAGCTCCGCCGTCTCTGGTTCTTTGAACTATTGATGCTAATTTGTTTTTTTCGATCATATTCTCAACAGGCACACCACCTACGTTCGTTGCTCCTATAACAGGAACCATAGTGTCTCCATGACCTCCAAGAACATATGCGTTCACACTTTCAACAGAAACATTGAGTTCTTCAGCAATGAAAGTACTAAATCTAGCTGTATCTAAAATACCAGCCATTCCAATAACTCTTTTAGAGTCAAATCCACTTATATTGTAAGCATGCTGAACCATCGCATCTAGTGGGTTAGAAACTACAATAATTATAGAATTTGGTGAGTGTTTTACTACTTCTTCTGTAACACTACCTACGATTTTCATATTAGTTAGAAGAAGGTCATCTCTACTCATTCCAGGTTTTCTTGCAATTCCTGCAGTAATAACAACTACATCTGAGTTAGCAGTTTCTTCATATCCATTTGAACCAATTATTTTACTGTCAGTTCCTAAAACAGGGCCTGATTCCAATATATCCAATGCTTTACCTTGAGGCATATCCTCAACAACATCAACTAAAACTACGTCTGCATATTTTTTCTCAAAAATTCTTTGAGCTGTTGTTGCTCCAACATTTCCAGCTCCTATTACTGATACTTTAAATTTCATAATTTACCTCCAATATTTTTTTTATTTACCCCAAGGAGTAATCGCACTTTTTAAGGATTCATAACCTTCTATAAATCCTGGACGATCTCCACTATAAACTTCATCAAATTTTTTAAGAGCATTATCAAGCCAATCATGTAATTCTTTGTTTCCAGGATTTGCATCGATATAAGCATCTCTTATTAATACAAAATGTATTCTTGGATCATATGGTTGTTTTGTTCCTCCAACCCATTCGTCTCCATCTAACAATCTAAGTAACATAGCATCAGCTGATCCTAATGTTTGCTCATGTATTGGGGGGCCTGACATTCTATGCATAACTGATGTCATGTCTCTACCATTTCCAGTTGTATAACCCATTTCAGACCAAATATTCCTCATATCTACGTCTTGTCCTAAATGTTTAGCTACTTTACCTCCAAATGCTCTTAATGGATCAGAAATATCAGCCAATAAATCTGTTAGTCTATCTCCATCAAGATCTGTTGAAAGAACAATAGTCTCTTGTTTTTCAATTATGTCCCATACAAGCAAGCCATAATTTGTATCAGATATATGCTGCTCAATTCTTCCTGACCAGTTCTCCATACCATCTTTGAAATCAGGAGGTAAAAGTTTTATTATTTTGTCTATTCTTTCTTTATGCTCTTCATAAGGATCTACTGCATACTTTCTTCCAACTTCAAATTTTGTACCCTTTAGTAACCAAGAATGAAGACCAGCATTTATCCCATCTTCCATGGCTTGAGTAGGTTTAGTTGCTACTCTTCCTATAGCACCAGTATCATTTACTAATTTCAAAAATAATCGGTTTGCATAAGCCATCTGAACTGCAGGAGTATTCATTTCTGAATGAACTATTCCATCATCATTAACTTCAAATTTTTCTTTATTTTGTGAATAAGGAAGACAAGGCATTGATCTGACTACTGTTATAGGACCGTAAGGCCTTACATTACAATAAACACCTGCTTGAGTTCGCAGTGGAGCATTCCCAGATTTACCCATAACAACTACTTTATTTCCTTTACCGTCATTGACGTAGGCATCTCCAGCTGTTGACCATTTTATAGATGTACATGGCATGTTCCCAAACCAAGCTAAGGCTTCTAGATTTGAATCATGTCTGTACTGAGACCACATCGGTACTGCATAATAAGGGAGACCAAGTATATCAATAGCAGCTATTGTACCCAGTAGGGCGTATGCATCTGTTAAGGAATGTGCAACAGGATTTATAACTCCGTCATGATTTCCTCCTTGCCAAACTATGGCATCTGGAAAACCTTCAGGCTTAATATCAGCTTCTTCAAAAATATTGGATAATTCACTTAGTAAATCTCCGTCTGATTCAGTCTTAGCTATGTTCAATAAATCTATCATGAGTGTCCCTTTCTAACTAGAGTGGTATATTTCCATGTTTTTTTGGAGGATTATCAAGAAATTTTTTGCTAAAAATTTCTAATGAAGACGCTATTTTATTTCTTGTTTCAGCAGGATCAATAACATCATCAATATAACCTCTTGATGCTGCAAGAAAAGGTGAAGAAAATTTTTCTTTGTATTCATCAATTAACTTATTTCTAGTTTCTTCAGGATTTTTTGATTCAGAAATTTCTTTTCTAGAAATAACATTCACAGCACCTTCAGGTCCCATAACAGCAATTTCTGCAGTCGGCCAGGCTAAGTTCAAATCTGATCTCAATTCTTTTGAGTTCATAACTATATATGCACCACCGTA
>CETG01004742.1_pt1 | contig 30326 bp, 27 predicted proteins | sample 361471 | NCBI WGS metagenome assembly CETG01 (sample SAMEA2622696, study PRJEB7988) | marine metagenome | isolation source: saline water (ENVO:00002010), including | reverse complement strand
TTAAATACTTTAGTCAGTAATTTTACCTAAAACGTTAAGTATTCTTCCTGGCTTCATTGGTGCATCATAAAATCTTTTACCCAATGCATTATGAAGGGCATCACCAATAGCACCTATTGGAGGACAAATAGGAACTTCACCTACTCCTCTTACTCCAAAAGGATGACCTGGGTTAGGCTTCTCAACCAGAACAACATCTATGTTAGGCAAGTCAAGTGCAGTTGGCATTCTGTAGTCAAGGTATGAAGTATTAGCTTGAGCCCCATCTTTTGTCATAAAGTATTCTTCATTTAACCCCCATCCAATACCTTGTACAACTCCACCTTGAATATTTCCAATACAGTATGCAGGGTATATAGTTGTTCCTACATCCTGAACAGCAGTATAACGTACAACATCTGTTTTTCCTGTATCAGGGTCTACATCAAGATCGACTATGTGAGTACCAAATGCTCCACCAGCAGATTCTAGGTCTACACTTCCACTTGCGGCAGCAGGACCTCCAGTGCTATCTAGATTTGCAGCTAATTCTTTGAAAGTAAATTTTAGCTCAGGATCCTTTGTAGCAAAAAAAGTACCATTATCAAAATCTATATCATTTTTATCTAATGACCAGATTATTGAACATCTTTCCTTAAGAACTTCTATAAGGTTTTCTGCAGCTTTCACTGCTGCAAAACCAGTTGCATAAGTTGTTCTTGAACCACCTGTTACATCAGCATACCCAGCGGTTTCGGTATCTCCAACTGATGGTCTAAGATCAGTAACGGGTATTCCAAGTATTTCTGCAGCTTGCATAGAAATTGATGTCCTTGTACCTCCGATGTCTGTTGAACCTTCAATTAAAGCTACCGTTCCATCAGTATTTACAGTTAAATTAACTGTAGATTTCAAACCTACATTGAACCAATAACCGGATGCAATACCTCTTCCTCTTACTCTACCTTTCATTGGTTCTCCTAATTCCGAATTCCAATGATCACTAGCTTTAGCAGCATCAAGTACTTCTTCATTACCTATCACAGGGAAAACAACACCATCAGCTCTCCTTGTTCCTTCTTTGGAAGCATTCACTTGTCTAAACTCTACCCGATCCATACCATGTAATTCAGCCAATTCATTCACAACAGTTTCAGTTGCAAAGGCTGCTTGAGGAGAACCAGGAGCTCTATAAGCTGCTGATTTTGGTTTATTTACAACTATGTCATATCCGTCAATTCTAGTGTTAGGGATATCGTACGGGGCAAATATACATTGTACTGCAGCACCTACCGCAGCACCAGGAAATCCACCAGCTTCCAATTTGATAGATGTTTCAGCAGCTATCAATTTACCATTTTTATCAGTTCCCATTTTTACAGTAATAGTTCCACCAGGAGCTGGTCCTGAAGCTTGAAATACATTACTTCTTTCCATGATAGCCTTTACAGGTCTTCTTGATTTCTTTGAGAGAGTGGCTACGATAGGTTCCAAATAAATAGGAATCTTTCCTCCAAAACCTCCTCCTATTTCGAGAGGAGTAACTTTAACTCTTGAAACATCCATATCTAAAATAGCTGCGGTAGAAGTTCTTACTGGGAACGCTCCTTGAGTAGAAGTCCAAACCTTTATTCTATCTTCCTCGTCCCAAACAGCTGTAGCATTATGTGGTTCAATATACCCTTGATGAACCATTTGTAGCGTGAAAGTCCTTTCAACAACGTGTTCTGCATCCTTAAATGCTCTATCTGGATCTCCAAATTCATGTCTAGTTATGGAGGCAATATTGGTATTTTTTACTTTTTTACCAATATGATCTCCTACTAAATCTGAAAGAAGAATTGGAGCACCATCTTTAGTAGCATCTTCAACGTTTGTGACTGAATCTAAAACATCATATTCGACTTTAATTTTAGAAGCAGCATAATCTGCAACATATCTGTCTCTTGCTGCAATTGCGGCTACCGCATGCCCTTTATAAAGAGCTTTTTTAGTTGCCAGTATATTTTCTGAAGACCAAGCTATGTTCTCAGTACCTTCTCCATGATCAATCCAGCTATCTGCTAAATGAGGGAGATCTTTTCCTGTCATAACTGCAAATACTCCATCCACTTTTTCAGCTTCAGATGTATCAATATTTTTAATAACTGCATGAGCATGAGGACTTCTAACTATTGAGGCCCAAATAAGACCCGGAAGTTTTATATCTGCTCCATAGACAGCTCTTCCTGTAACTTTGTCATATCCATCATGACGAATTGGATTAGTACCTATAACTTTATAGTTCTTAGAGTCTGATACGTTTACCATTTTTATCTCCTTACTAGATAGTTTTTATGAGTTTTTTGCAGCTTTCCTAACTGCTTTTACAATGTTTTCATATCCTGTACATCGGCATAAATTACCAGCTAACCAATGCCTAATTCTTTCTTCACTAGGGTCTGGTTCATTATCCAATAATCCTTTAGAAGCAACAAGAAATCCTGGAGTACAAATACCACATTGAAGTGCAGCCTCTTCTAAAAATGCTTGTTGCAATGGGTGTAATCCTTCAGCATTTGCCATTCCTTCAACCGTTTCAACTTCTTGTCCATCAACCTCTGCTGCCAAAACAAGACAAGAATCAACAATTCTTCCATTAATATTTACTGTGCATGCTCCACAGTTTCCATCTAGACACCCTTCTTTACTTCCAGTTAGCCCAACGATTTCACGTAAAGCATCAAGTAGGCTTACGTATGGGTCAGTTAGAAATTCTTCAGGTCGTCCATTTATAGTTGTTTTTACATGTACTTTGTCTATAGCCATTTTATCCACCTATTCTTTCTAGTGCTTTACCAAGTGTTCTTGCTGTTAATACATCTACTAGATGCCTTCTTTGATCAGCAGTTCCTCTCATGTCTTCTATAGGAGAGCATTCTGTTTTAGCAATACTACCTGCTTCCTTGAATGCTTCTTCGGTTGGTTCTTTTCCTATAAGGGAATCAGACGCTTTTTTAGCAAAAATTGGAGTTGGTCCAACTGATGCTAATGCTATTCTAGCTTCAGATATTTTTCCATCTGAACCAAGAAGTATGCTCGATCCAACAGCTGCAACAGCTATATCCATTTCGTTTCTAGGTATAAATCTCTCATATGAGGCTCCAAATTTACTACCTTTATTTGGCATAGTTATTGATACTAACATTTCACCCTTACCAAGTACATTTGATCCAGGACCAGTACAGAACTCTTCAACAGGAACACTTCTTGATCCTGATTTACCTTCAATATTTGCAACTGCTGAATGCACAATCAATGGTGCAATTCCATCAGCGGAAGGAGTAGAGTTACACAAGTTACCACCAAATCCCGAACGTGATTGAATTTGAATGCTTCCTATTAAAGATGCTGCATCAATCAAACCAGGATAATTCTTGCTTATTACTGGGTCATCATATAATTTATGGCATGGAACAGCTGCTCCAAGCTTTAGTTCCTCTTTTCCAAAACTAATTTCATTAAGTTCTGGAATCTTTTTTACATCAACAACAGCTTCCAAATCAAACCTTCCACCTCTGACTTGAACTAGCAAGTCTGTTCCACCTGCTAAAGGTCTTGCCTTATCTCCGTGTTTATCTAGTATTTCTACAGCCTCTTTAATTGTAGTGGGTGCAGAATATGCAAATGGTTGCATAATCTCTCCTTTCGGAATTCTCTAATCTTATACTAATATTATAATATTTTCTTATCTTTCTTACCATTTTATAAGTTATTCGTAAAGATTTTAACTCATAAATAAAGCCTTTCTTACAATTTAATGTTTTATGAACAGATTATACAAGGTAATTCCAGCCCCAATAATAATAACTATTAGACTTGAAAAGCCTATAAAATTGAATGAGAAACTAATTGAATAAGATTCAGCAAGATAACCTACAATAATTGCTCCGATTGCAACAGAACCCCAGCTTAATTGGCTTATGCTCATAATCCTTCCTCTAAACTCCTCTTTCACATTAGATTGAATAATTGTAGTACCCATCGTATTAAAGAAACCTTTTGCAAAAGATATCATTGAAAATATTATAAAAATATTAGCAATTCCGTAGTCTGATCCCATAATAATCAATGATAATGAGGAAATTATCCCAAACCCAAAGTAGAAAACGTACTGATTTAATTTTTGTCCTACTAATATCAATATTGAGGTTGAAATTAATCCAGAAACACCTCCATATAAGAGTAGTTTTCCATAAATTTCTGAATCACCATCTAATAATTCTGTTGTGATGGCTGGGATAAGAACATCATATGACCCTGCTGTTAATCCAAAAAAGAATCCAACAAATATAACAATGAAGATAATAGGAGATTTTATAAGATAACTACAACCAGAGTATAAATCTTTTATTACTCCTTCTGATTCCTTCTTTATAGGAGCGTGAAGATTGAGATTCATTTTTTTTAGAGTTAGAAAAGTAAATAAATATGATAAACCTATTATGTAAAATAAACCTTCAATGCCTATAAATTTTACTATTGGATGAAATAATGAGGGCCCTATTATTCCTGATATTCCAAAAACTATTGAATACATAGATATTGCTACTGGTAAAAATTTTTTTTCTACCAGTTTTGCTATCATGGAAGACCTAGAGGGTATATCAAAAGCGATCAAACTTCCTGTTACAAGAGAAATAATAATTAATATCAATGGATTCATAATCTTAAAAAAGATTAAAACTCCAGTTAAAAAAGTCATAAAGCAGAACAATAGGCGTGTTAGACGTAAAATTTTTAGTCTATTATATTTATCTGCTACGACTCCTCCAAAAATACTTAGTAATAATACTGGTGTTAAGTTTGCGCTTGAAACTAGCCCAAGCATTGTCTCAGAGTCTGTCATTATTCTCATGAGCCATAGTCTGCCGTAAATTAATGCCCACATACCAATGTTTGAAAAAAAAGCAGCTAACCAAAACAATCTATATTCTTTGTATAAAAAAAGTTTTACAAAAGGTTGATCTGAAATCATCATCAATTAATTATTTTTTCTGAATGAAGAAAGGAATTTCCATTAAGGGTTTTATTAAGTAATATTTTTTTTGTTAGTAGATGTAAACCGTAATCCCATGTGAATCCTATAGCACCATGTAATTGATGAGCAATCCATCCCACTTTAGGTAAATCTTCATCACATTTTATCTTTGACATTGAAACAAGCTTTTGAAAATTATTATCATCAATTGATAATTTTGCTACATATCTGATTAACTCTTTTATTTCTGAGTAGGAAATGTACAAGTCTGTTAGCATGTGCTGAATAGCTTGAAACTTTCCAATTGGTTGATTGAATTGTTCTCTGGATTTAATATAATCAGTAGTCATTTTGATAATAGTATGAGTGGCTCCAACAGATTCAAAGCATTTTGATAATGTAAACAATTGAAAATAAATATCTAATAAGTTTTTTTCAGAATCAATAATACTTTCACTATTTACATTACATTTGATATTAACTTTAGAAAGTTTTTGTCCTGTTATAGTTATGCTACTACTAACTTCAATAAAATTTTTCTTAGGTATTACGATGAACTTTATTTCTTTATTTATAGATCCCAAACATAAAATTTCTGTAGCTTGATCAAAATAAGGTAAATTGATAATCTCACCTTTGACCTCTAGCTCATTTTCTACTTTTGTTATCTCTAGGAAGTTTTTTTCAATTATTTGTTCATTAATTACACTGGTAATTATTTTTTTAGATGATGAAAGATCTACTATAAGTTGATCAAAATTATTTGATGATTTTTGTAAAGTTTCTATTGCTAATGTATTTTCGATGTAAGGACCTTCACATAATTTGCTACCCCAAGTCTCTAAAGTTAAGCCAAAATCAAAAATATCTAAACCAAAACCACCTTTATCCTCACTGGTAATGATACCTGTGTATCCCAGTTCTTTTATTTCTCTCCATCCATGATTTAAGCTTTCTGTTTTCTCTGCATTTGTGTTTAGTAATCTGATATCAAAGTTTTCATCTAATGCTTTTTCTAAACTTGATTGAATCATAATTTGAGACTCATTTAAGCTAAAATTGATCATCTAGGTAACCCTAAACCTCTCTGTGCTATGATATTTTTTTGTATTTCAGTAGTACCTCCTAAAATGCCACCAGAAACAAAAAATAGTCTGTTTTTTAATATTCTTTTATAAAAAGCATCAGATGAATCATCCATTATAGTTACTTTTTTACTCAAAAGATTGAAAGCAAAATCATGGATTTTTATATTTATTTCAGTTGCTAAAATTTTACTCATTGAAGGTTCCATATTTATTTCTTCATTTTGAGTTTTTATCCATAAAGCCCTATAAGTCATAATTTTTGCAGATTCAAGGCTTGCTCTAAGAGAGGATAAGTTGCTGATAATGCTTTCATTTTCAATAATAGAATTTTTTTTACAATAATCCTCTATATCGTCCAAGCATCTTTCTCCCCATCCTATGTAATCAATTCCTGATCTTTCAAAATTTAATAAATCCAATGCTACCATCCACCCCTCATGAAGTTTTCCTACAACATTTTTACTAGAAGTTTTGACATTATTGAGCACAATTTCATTAAATGAAGATGATCCAGAAATATTCTTTATTGGATTTATTTTGATGCCAGGGTCTTTCATATCAATTAGAACTAATGAAAGTCCATTATGCCTATTGCTATCAGGCAAAGTTCTGACTAATATAAACATTCGGTCTGCTCTATGTCCAAGTGTAGTCCATACTTTTATTCCATTGATTGTGATAGTGTCATTTTCTTCGTTATAATCTCCTTTAGTAACAATAGATGCCAAATCAGATCCTGAGTTTGGTTCAGAATAACCTTGACACCACTGTACTTCTCCACTTGTGATCTCGTTCAGAAATTTTTCTTTTTGATAATCTGTACCGTGTTTTAAAATTGTAGGTCCTATCATTCTGACTCCAAACCTATCATTTCCTGGAGACATTCTATAAGCAAATGTTTCAGAAAGTATAATAGAATTTGATATGTCTTTATCAAGACCACCATACTCTTTAGGCCATGAAGGTGCAATCCATTTATTTTTTGCAAGCTCTTTTTTTATTTTTACCGATAAATTCCAGTGTTCATCAATTCTTTCGTCAGGATATTGCTGCCAATTTTTTGGTAAAAACTTGTCTAGAAGATCATTTATTTGTTTTTTGAATTTTTTTTCTGATTGAGAAAGCATAATAAATTACTAAATTTGCCTCTTTGTATTATAAATAATTACTCTTAAGATATTTTATAGCAACTATTCAAGTACTTTTTGATTCTGTTGAAAATAGAACTAATTAATTCTAAATAGGAATCTCGTTATTTCTTTTCTCAAACTCATCTAAAGAATTAATTCTCCTAGTATTTTTTTGAAAATTATTCTTCTTTGATAATCTTGTTTCTTCATTATCTTTTTTTATGTCTTTAAGCTCAAACCCAAACCTATCAAAAGATAATTGTGTTCGTTTTTTAGGAAAGTTCTGAAATGGAAACCCTGCAGTTCTTGCCAGAAGATTAAGTAGAGTTTTTGAAGCTCCTCTAGGTTTATATAAACCATTCTCCCATTCGCTTATAGTCTGTTGCCTTACTCCCAACTCTTTTGCGAGTTTTGTTTGAGAATTCCCTATATGAGCTCTAAGGGCTATAACTGTTTCAGAATTCCATTCAAAATTATTTATCTTATTAAGATTGTTAATTACCATAATTGAATCTTAATAAATCTTTTAAAATCAATCTTAGGATATTTAATTCAAGTTTTAACTAAATTTAAAAAAAAATAAATCGTTATTATTAAGTTTAGAAGTAAAAAAATAATAATCATGATACTTACTAAATCTATTTCAGATGGATTAAATAAAATTTTTTCAGATCACCAAAACAAAATTATACTGTCCATAATCTTTATCTTCGGATTTTCTCTGAGGTTAATTGGAATAAACTGGGATTCTGGGTATTTATTTCATCCAGACGAGCGTGCAATTATGATGCATGGATATGATATAAGCTTTTTATCTCTTAAGAGTTTAGATTTTTTTAATTCTGAAATTAGTACTTTGAATCCTAAATGGTTTAACTATGGAAGCTTTCCTGTTTATTTTGTAAAAATAGTTAGTATATTTTCAAATTTTTTTTCAAATACATCTATATATGATCTGAGAATTCCTCTCCGAATATTTTCAGCCTTAATTGATTCAATAACTATAATTTTTTTGTATAAATTTTCAAGGATTATACTAGACAAAAATTGGAGCCTGTTAGTTTCATTTTTGGCATCAATATCATTAATAAATATTCAGAATAGTCATTTCTTTACTACCGATATTTTTATCACAAATTTTTCACTTTTGATCTTATATTTTAGCTATAAAAATATTTACGCTCTAACAATTAAAAAGTCAATTTTTCTTGCAATTTTATTTGCTCTAGGTATGGCATTTAAATTTTCTTTTATAACTCTTCTTATACCTATATCTGTTTCTTTTTTTCTTTATCTAAAAATTAATCAAGAAAAAATCTCAAACTTTTTTATGAATTTAATTGTGTTCATTTTTTCTTTTTCTATTTTTATTTTTATTTTTCAACCATATATGTTTTTAGATTTTTCTACCTATGCATCACACGTAAATGAACAATCAAAGATGGTAAGAGGTATATTAGATTTTCCTTATACAAGGCAGTATTATGAAACCAAATCTTTTATTTATCCTGTACTGCAAATTTTTAAGTGGGGGCTAGGACCATTTCTTTCAATCATTTGTTTTCTTGGTTCCTTTTATTTCTTAATTATTTCAATTAAAAATAAATCTTTATTTGGGCTCCTAGTTTTTATCTGGATAATACCTTATTTTTTGATAAATGGATCATTTCAAGTGAAATTTACAAGATATTTCTTACCCATGATTCCTATATTAATTTTTTTTGGTGTTTCTTTTATCAAATTTTTAGCAGATATATATATTTCAAAAAAAATCATTTCAAGAAAAATAAGATATTTGATATTAATTCTTTTTTTGATTCCAAGTGTTCATTTTACTTTTTCTTACATTAACGGAATTTATCTCACAGAGCATCCTGCCTATAAAGCATCAATTTGGTTAGGTGATAATTCGAGTCAAAATCAGATAATTATTCAAGAACATTGGGAAGAGTCTATCCCTCGTTTATCAGGTCTTAATTTGGCGCATGAAAGATTAGAAATGTATAATCCTGATACTCCTGAAAAATTTCTAAAAGTTTTTCAGCAACTATCTGAATCAGACTATTATGTTTTATATTCAAATAGGCTTTATGCAACGATTCCAAGATTAGAAGATAGGTATCCAGGATCTAAACTTTTCTATGAAAAAGTATTTAATGGAGATTTTGGATTTAATATAGTTAATTATCAAAAACAATCAATGAATTTATTTGGTGTTAACTATTCAGAAAATTATTTTGAGAGAGTTGATATTGAAAAACCCAAAATTATATCCGATTATGAGGATAAATTTAATTTTAACATTAATTTAGGATGGTCAGATGAAAGCTTTTCTGTTTACGATCATCCAAATGTAATTATTCTTAGGAATGATAAAAAATATTCTCAAGAAAAACTATTTGAAATATTTGGATTCGATGATTTTAATAATATAAATTATTATGATTTTTCTTCAAATTATCCTTATAAAAAAGTTCAATCAGATGAATCTTTAGTGAGCTCAAATTCTTACAAAGATCAATTCTTTTCTTCAGAATATAGCCTACTATTACAAATCTTATTTTGGTTTATTACAATCCAGATTTTTACATTTTTTTCATTACCTATTTTTTATAAATTATTCTTAAACTTTCCTGACTTTGGATTTGGATTTTATAAATTTTTTGGTCTGATCTTATTTGGTTTTATAATTTGGCTTTTATCTTCTAATAAACTTTTAGACTTTATATTTATTGAATTATTAGCAGTATTGTTAATTTCTTTGCTAATATCATTCTTTCTTTTTATAAAAAATAAAGATGAAATATTTTTTTATATTTCAAAATCAAAAGAAAAAATATTCTTAATTGAGTTTATATTTTTGATAACTTTTGTTTTTTTCCTGATAATTAGATATCTAAATCCTGATCTATGGCACCCATATAGAGGAGGGGAGAAACCGATGGATTATGCATACCTAAATGCAATACTTAGGAGTACAAGTTTCCCTCCACATGATCCTTGGTTTAGTGGTTTTAGCATGAATTATTATTATTTTGGACAATATCTTGTAGCTCTAGTTTCAAAGCTTTCAGGTATTCCTTCCAATATTTCATATAATCTTGCAATACCTACTTTTTTTGCATTTTCATCAGCTTCGATTTTTTCATTTTCTTCTAATTTTTCATATCTATATAAAAAATCTAAGGGATTAAGAATAGATTGGTTTAAAACTCCTCTGATATCTGGAATATTTGGAATTTTATTTGTACTTATATTTGGAAATTTTGACTCAATTATACAAATTATTAACATAATATTTGGAAACCAAGATAATTTTGATTATTGGAGAAGTACCAGAACTGTTAGCATGGTTTCTGGTGGATTAGAGATAAATGAGTTTCCATTTTTTACGTTTTTATTTGCAGACCTTCATGCTCACTTATTAAGTATTCCGATAATTATTTCAATTATTACTGTTTCCTTTTTATTTTATTATGAGAGTTCTTCGAAACTTATAGTAATAAAAAAGTTTTCTGTATTATTTTTTCTGTCATTTTTGACTGGATTAATTAAGGCTACAAATTCATGGGATTATCCCTTAGCTATAATGATAGTTTCAACTTCAATTCTTATATTGAATTTTACTAGTAATGATAAACTTACTTACAAAATTGTTAAGTCTGCAATATATTTGATTTTTTATATGATAATTTCTCGATTGCTTTTTTTAAATTTTGATTTGAATTTCATAATGCCTGACCTTTCATTATCTCTATCTACATGGAAAACTCCAATTTTGTCCTTTTTACAAATATTATTTTTGCCAATAACTTTATTTTTTATTTATCTTACTTTTTATTTTCATAACCTTAGATCAAGAATCCAAATAATTTATCCAAAACTTAAGCTTTCTATAAAACAACTTGTTATAGTTACATTTTCTACATTATTACTAATAATTATTTTTGTATTTTTATATGATTTTTTGACTATATTAAGTTTACTTCTAATAATCTTTTCTTTAGTGTTTTTAGTTTTTTTGAAGTTTAAGTTTTATGAAAATGATTTTAGGCTTTTTTTATGGCTATCAATTATGTTGACTTTGGGATTTGGATTACCTCTTTTCACAGAATTTCTGATTATTGACACAGATATCAATAGAATGAACACTTATTTTAAGTTTAATTTTCAATCATGGATTCTTTTAAATTTATCTTCGAGTATTATCATTACATTTATATTGAATGAAATTGACTCAAACTATAAAAAATATATTTTTATCTCTGCTTTTACGCTTATCTTTTTTATAGGTATATCCTATCCAATTTATGCAATAAAACCAAGACTTTTGGATCGTTTCAATAATGATTATTATGAATTAGACGGAACAAAATATATGTTAAATGCAGAATACTCTCAAGAAGGTTATTGGTTAAACTTATCAGACTCATATAAAGCAATTGATTGGATAAATAAAAATATATCAAACAATAAAGTTATTTTAGAATACTCAACAGATTTATACTCATGGTCATCAAGAGTCTCTATTAATACTGGTTTGCCGAGTGTATTAGGTTGGGATTGGCATCAAAAACAACAGAGATCACTAGATCAAAATCAAGTAACGCTTAGAAAGAAACAAATTGAAGAATTTTATAAAACAGATTCTAATCAGTACATAGAAGATTTCTTAGAATCCTATGATGTTGGATTAATTATCTATGGATCTTTAGAGAGTAATTTTTTTCCAGAATTTCCTAAAAGATTAGAGGAAAAATTAGGAGATAAAATTACTAAGCTTTATGATAAAAATAACTATAAAATTTATGAATACAATGCTGAAGCTAAATAAAAAAAAATATTTCTTTTTCGATATTTACGGAACCCTAGCTGGTTTTTATCCAGAAAAAGAAAAAATCCAAAAGAAAATTCTTGCACAAAATAAAATTTTTTTGTCAGAAAATCAGATCACTTATGGTTATAAGTTTGCTGATGAATATATGGCAGCCCAAAAAAAAGTAAAGCCACTAAGAAATATGTCCTTGAGTGAAAAAAAAGATTTTTTTACTGAATATGAAAATAAAATATTATTTTCAAATAATGTCCATGTTAGTAAAGATTTATCTTGGAAGATATGGCAAGAAATTTCTTCAGAGAAATATTCTCTAAGAATCTATAATGACACAAGAGATTTATTGGAATGGCTTTTATCGAAAGAAATTAAGTCCGCAGGAATTACAAATATGGATATTACTGGCAATAAACTCTTATCAGATCTCGAGCTAACTAATTTATTAGATTTCATAACAACATCGTATGATGAAAAATATGAAAAGCCTGATAAAAGAATATTTATTTCATCCATAAATAAAGCAAATGTTGATCCTGAAGAATGCGTTTATGTAGGAGATCAAATAGAATCTGATTATATGGGATCAAAAAACGCTGGTATGACTCCTATTCTTATAGACAGAAATGACTACTATAAAGATTTTTCAGGGAATAAAATTTCAGACTTAGGCGAATTAAAGTCATTTTTTTAATTCCACCTAAGCCTCTAAAATTTTAAGTCTATGCGTCAAAAGAAAGGAAGAACTCATAAGGATGAGGTCTAAGTCTTATTGGGTCCACATCATTCTCTCTCTTGAAGTCAATCCAAGCTTTAATGACATCCTCAGTGAATACTCCACCCTTAAGAAGGAAATCATGATCCTCTTCTAAAGCGGTAAGAGCTTCTTCCAAGCTTGAAGGAACCTGAGGTAGCTTGGCTTGTTCTTCTAAAGGAAGTTCAAATAAATCATTCTCTAGAGGTTCACCAGGGTCATATCCATTTTCAATACCATCAAGACCAGCTAAAAGCATTGCTGAGAATGTAAGGTATGGATTACAGGTAGGGTCAGCAGATCTGAACTCTATCCTCTTGGCAGCAGGATTTTGAAAATACATTGGAACTCTACATGCAGCAGACCTATTTCTTGCAGAAAGCGCTAAAATTGTAGGAGCTTCAAATCCAGGAGTTAATCTTTTGTATGAGTTTGTTGTAGGAGCTGCAAGAGCCATTAATGCTTTCCCGTGCTTAATCAACCCTCCTGTGTAGTTAAGTCCTAATTTAGAGAATCCTCCATATTCATTTCCCGCAAATAAAGGTTTACCATCTTTCCATATTGATTGGTGAGTATGCATTCCAGTTCCGTTGTCTTCAAAAATAGGTTTAGGCATAAAGGTTGCTACTTTACCGTGTCTTTTAGCAACATTTTTAACCACATATTTATAAGCCATTACATCATCAGCAGTATCAAGAAGGGTATTATATACAATATCAATTTCTCCTTGACCAGCAGTTGCAACTTCATGGTGTTGTTTTTCTACTTTAATTCCAAAAGAATCTTGCATGATTCTTATCATTTCGTTTCTTATATCTTGTTGTGTATCAACAGGAGAGACAGGGAAGTAACCACCTTTATGTTTAGGCCTATGTGCCTTATTGATAGTTTCTCCATCTAGCATGAATGGATTTCCTGAGTTCCAAATGCCCTCATCTGAATCAACATTGTGGATACTATAATTTGGACCATAATCAAATTGAGCTGAATCGAAAATAAAAAATTCAACTTCAGGTCCCCAAAATGAAGTATCTCCTACACCTGTGCTCTTTAGATATTCTTCAGCTTTTTTTGCTATATTTCTTGGATCTTTATTATATTTTTCTCCAGTTACAGGATCTTTAATATCTGCAATAACTGTTACCTGCCCATCGACAAAAGGATCTATCTTAACAGTAGACTGATCTGGAATCAATAACATATCTGATTCATCAATGGACTGGAAACCTCTGATGCTTGACCCATCAAAACCTGTCCCATTAGCGAACAATCCATCATTTACTTCACTAATTGGAACAGAAACATGTTGCCAAACTCCAGGAAGGTCAATGAATTTTATATCTAAAACGTCACATCCATTATCCTTCATTAGCTTTAATGCTTCTTTAGATTCATTTGCCATACGAAACTCCTAGTTAATCTTTCTTGAAATTATTTTTGTTCCTCTATAATAACTACTAGGTGTTACAAAACTGTTAATTTTTAATTATTTTTATTATGATTTTAAAAGGGAATGATCCAAATCTATCAAAAGATTACTTAAGTCAATGGATTATAGATAATCCAAATGAAAGATATGATCTTTCTGGACAGATTTTTGAAAATAGAGATTTCTCTGGTTGGAGAATGTCAAAGGTACTATTTAATAATTCAAAATTTTTTAATTGCAATTTTAGTAATGCAGATCTATCTGAAATTTCGGCTATTAATTCTGAATTTATAAGTGCCAATTTTACAAAAGCAGCTCTATATAGAGCAAATCTTTCAAGATCAATATTTACTAATTCTAATTTTGAAAATTCATGGTTATATCGTTGTGTTTTTTCAAATGCAAAAATAGTAGATTGCAATTTTTATTTAGCCAAATCTCAAAAAGTTAGATGGCCATCAGATTTTAGATTAGAAAACTGATTCACTTTAAACTTTTTTTTGAATTGTAAAATATGTTCCAATTGTTAGTAAGGTAATTGATAAGAAAAGTATAAATCCTAAACTTTCTCCTAATAAAAACCATGAAATAAAAATACCTATAATCGGCTGAAATAGATTAAAAAAAGTTACTTTGCCGGGTAAATAATTACTTAAAAGATAAGTTTGTAAAATTATTCCCATTCCAGCGATTAAAATCCCCTGATAAGCCATCGATAATATTAAGCTGATAGAAATGTTTAGGAAGGTTTTTTCAAATAAAATAGATAAAAAAATCGACATCAAAGAACCTACTACTGCTTCAGAAATTATAATTTGTGGTTGACCAACTTTTTGTGTAATATGAGATACCCAAATAAGCCTTCCTCCTAAGAACATTGCAGAGAGCAACATCAAGATATCTCCAAACAAATATTCAGTAATATTTTGATTTATAGAATCCCAAAACAAAACAAGTACTCCTGAATATGCAGTTATAAGTCCAAGGCTTCTAGATAAGTTTAATCTGTCATTAGGTGTAAAAAAATGAGAAAAAATTGCAGCCCATAATGGAAAAGTGACTATCATAATAATTCCATGACTTGCCAATGTATGGGCTTGCCCAATATTATAAAAACCTATCTGGGCAGCAGGTAATAAACCTGCTAAAACAATAGGGAAAATATGCTCTTTTTTTACGGATAATGATTGTTTTTTATATATTGCCCATATTAGTGCAATAATACCTCCTAATGTAAATCTAAGGAATCCTACCATAAAGGGAGTTGTGTAACTAAGACTAATTTTTACAGAAGTAGGGTTTCCAGACCATAAAAATGCTACAAAAAAGGACAAAAAATATCCTTTATTATCTAAATTTTTTCTTTTATCTGTAGACATTTATTCTTCTTTGAACTTAATAAAATCTTTTATTTTTTTTATATTTTTTTTGCCCTCATGCTCAACTCCAGAAGAAACATCTACACCCCAAGGGCTATATGATTTTATTAAAACTCCTATATTTGAGGGGTTTAATCCTCCTGCAACAAAAACTCTGTTATTGAAAAGAGACTGATATTTGTCCCAGTTAAAACTTTTTCCTGTGCCACCTGAAGATAGTTTTGAAAAAGTATCAAGGATCACATAATCAGATTTTTCCAGATATAAATCTATTACTTTCTTGATTTCTTCAATATCTGATCCCTCTTTGATATGGATTGTCTTTATTATCTTTCTATCTATGTAATCAAGATATTCAATAGATTCGTTTCCACACAGCTGAACATAGTCTAAATTTAGTTTATTAGATATTTCATTTACTAGATTATTATCATGATTTTGAAACAGACCAACCAGTTTGATTTTTATATTTTTTTTAGACATTAGTTTAGATATTTTTTTAGCTATATCAATATTGATAAATCTTTTTGAACTTTCTATGAAATTTATGCCTATAAAATCGATTTTGAGTTTAATTAATTCAGAAATTATTTCTATATCCTTAACTCCACATATTTTTATTTTTGTATCATTCATTTGAAGAAATTTCTTTTATTATTTTTGTTCCGTTTGAAGATCTCATTATTGATTCTCCAACAAGTAATCCATTAGCACCAGATTCGATCATCCTTTTTGCATCATCAGAATTTTTTATCCCACTTTCAGCTATTTTATAGATGTTAGAGGGGACTTTTGAGGCAATTTTTTCAAAAGTTTCTAAATTAGTTTCTAAACTATCTAAATTTCTATTATTTATACCTAAAATCTTAATATCTGCCTCGAGCGCAAAATCTAATTCTCTTTCATCAAAAATTTCAACAATGGCACTTAATCCCAGTGATTTTGATAAATGGTAGAATGCTAAATATTTTTCAATACTTAATATTCTTGTTATTAATAGAATACAATCAGCACCTAAGTTTTTTGCTTTGTGTATCTGATATTCATCAATAATGAAATCTTTCTGTAGAACAGGGACTTGCCTCTTTTTAGTTATATCAAGAACATCTAAAAGATCTTTTTCACTTCCCATAAAATAATCTTTCTCTGTTAGCACAGAAATTGCATCTGAGCCAGCTTTTATATACATTTCTGCTTGATCTTTTGGAACAAGTGATAGATCCAGATTACCCCCTGAAGGAGATTGCCTTTTCATTTCAGAAATTAGGATATTTTTTTTGGAAAGAATCTTTTCAAGAGAAAATGTTTTTTCATAACATGGTTTATTCTTAATTAAATCTTCTAAAGGAATAGAAACTTTTTCTTTTCTTAATCTTTGTTCTTTTGCCGATATTATTTTGTCTAAAATTCCCATCAGCTTTTATTTGTAAAATCTTTTAGTTGCTTTAATTTTTTAAGTGCATTGCCATTGAAAATATTTTCTTTAGCTATTTGAATACACTCATCAAAACTTTTTTCTTCATTAGCAAGATTTATAGCCATTGCGGAATTAATTGAAATGGAATTTAGAATAGATTTTTTTTCTTCATCAGAAGACTCAAACTTCATTTCAAAGCATGAAAGTATTTTTTGTGCAGATTCCTTAGGAGAATTAACTTCCAAAAAACTTGAAGATCCATAGTTTTTAGAAGATTCAATAATTTTTTCAGAAAAATCTTCTTTTGAATCATAAATAAAAGTGTTTTTATCAATTTCTATCTCATCAGATCCTGATTCACCAGATACTGTTATTATTCTATCTAAATTTAACTTTTTTCCTGCTTGTGCAATTTTTTTTGCAAAATCTTTATTTGGAGTTCCAATAACCTGTTTTTTTACACCAGCTGGATTCGTCAAAGGTCCCAAAAAGTTAAAAATAGTTCTTATCCCAATCTCTTTTCTTAGAGGTGCTGCAAATTTCATTGAAGGATGGAAAGTTTGTGCAAATATAAAAGTTAGGTCTATTTCATCTAGACATCTTTCTACATCTTTGGGTTCTATAGATATCTTAATACCTAATTCTTCCAAAACATCAGCGGATCCACTATTTCCTGATGCTGCTCTGTTTCCATGTTTAGCAACGGGTATTCCAGAAGCAGAGACAACTATTGCTGATGCAGTAGATATGTTAAACCACTTTAATCCACTTCCTCCGGTACCGCATAAATCAATTGCATTTTCTTTGCCTTTAATTTTTATCGAAAATTCTCTCATTACTGCTGCCATACCTGCAATTTCTTCAGCAGTTTCTCCTTTGATGGAAAGACTCGCCATTATTACACCAAACTGAGAAGGTAATAGTTTACCTGACATAATTTCATTCATGCAAAACTTTGATTCTTCAAAATTTAAATCTATTCCAGATGAAACTTTATTTATTATATGTTGTATATTCATTTCATTTTTAGAAAATTATTTAATATTTTCTTTCCATGCTCGGTTTCAATTGATTCTGGATGAAACTGAACACCTTCTAAGGATAAACTTTTGTGTCTGATTCCCTGAATTATACCTGATTCACTTCTTGCTGTTATCTCAAAGTTATTCGGTAGAGAGTCTTCATCAATAATTAATGAATGATATCTTACTGCTTTGAAAGGATTAGGAACTCCATCAAAAAGCCCTTTTCCATCATGAGTAATTTTTGAAATTTTACCATGCATTATTTCTTCTGCTTGAATAATATTTGCTCCATATGTATTCCCTAAACATTGATGCCCAAGACATACTCCTAAAACAGGAATTTTTTTTGAAAAATGTTGTATTGAATCATTTGAAATCCCAGCATTTTCAGGATTAGATGGACCAGGTGATATAACAAGATGCGAAGGAGAGTAATTTTCTATTTCACTAATTGAAGTTTCATTATTTCGTAATACTACTACTTCTTCCCCTAATTCTGATATATATTGAAAAAGGTTATAGGTAAACGAATCATAATTATCTAATAAAACAATCATTATAAGTTTCTTTCAGCATCGTCTACAGATTTTATAAGTGCCATCATTTTGTTCAAAGTTTCTTCATATTCGTAATCAATTTTTGAATCGGCAACTATTCCGCCACCAGCTTGTAAATAAACAGTTTTATCCTTTAGTACCATTGTTCTAATTGCGATACAAGTATCCATATTACCATTGAATGAAAAATAGCCTACTCCGCCAGAATAAGGACCTCTTTTTTCAGGTTCTAATTCTGAGATTAGTTGCATCGCTCTAACCTTAGGGGCGCCCGATACAGTACCTGCAGGAAATGCTGCTCTTAGAGCATCAAACTCATCATACTTATCATCTAAAGTTCCAGTAACATTGGATACAATATGCATTATATGTGAATATTTTTCAATTTCCATTTTTTGATTGACATTAACTGTTCCTGGCTTCGACACTCTACCGACATCATTTCTTCCTAAATCTAATAACATTAAGTGCTCTGCTAACTCTTTTTCATCTGAAACTAACTCATTAGCAATTTGATCATCTTGCTCTTGGTCTTTTCCTCTGGGTCTTGTTCCAGCTATCGGATGAACGGCAATTTCCTTGTCGGTAGATTTTACTAGAAGTTCTGGTGATGCTCCTATTATTTGAAAGTCTTCAAAATTCAACATAAACATATATGGAGAAGGATTTATCGTTCTTAGACATCTATAAATATCTATTGCTGTTGCTTCTGTTTTTTTTGTAAGTCTTTGTGAAAATACTATCTGTATAATCTCACCTGAATAAATATTCTTAATGCATTCCTTAATAGCAATTCCATAATCTTTTTTAGTCATATTTTTTTCGTACTGAGATATTAATTCCTCTTTTGTTTTTTGTTCTTCGTTACTTATCGATGAAATCTTGTTATGCTCTTCTGGGATTGGTTTTTTAATTAACTGATAAATATCTTCAATTTTTTTTAATGATTCTAGATAAATATTCTCTATACTTTGATCATTATTAATTTTTGCATAATTTACTATGAAAATTGTTTGCTTCACATGATCAAAAACAACAATCGAATCAGTAATCATGAATATTGATTCGGGCACATCAAGTGTAGAATTTTCGTTCTTTGGAACTGATTTTTCAAAGTAAGATATAGTTTCATAAGAAAGATAACCAACAGCACCTCCTGTAAAAATCGGTAACTCTTTTATATCAGGGACTTTGTAGCTATTAATTTCATCCTTGATAATTTTTAAAGGATCAACATTTCCAAGTTTTTCCTTATCTCCTGTCTTTATTATTTTTTTTGGATTTGTACCTATAATTGAGTATCTGGCTAAATTTTCTCCACCAGTTATAGATTCTAATAAAAAAGAATAGCTATTTTTAGATAATTTTAGGTATATAGATAAAGGAGTATCTAAGTCTGCTCTGATCTCCCTAAATGTTGGAATCAAATTGTATTTTTTAGATTTATTAATAAAGTCTTCAAGTTCAGCTTTATTGATCATTATTACCAAATTTTCTTATAAGTTGAGACTTTCATTTTATCACGAACTAGTTCCATGGTTTCATTTGCTGAAATCCTTGCATTAGACACACCTTTGTCTAATGCTTCTTCAACTAAATTCATATTTGATTCGAAGTATGCTCGTTTTTCTCTTATTGGGTCTAAAAATAAATTAATAACGTTGGCTAAGTAAGATTTTATTTCAACATCACCGATATTTCCCTGTCTGTATCGAGTTTTGAAATCCTCTACATTAGGATCGTTTTCAGTGAAAGCATCTAGATATTGAAATACAGGATTTCCTTCAACTTTACCTGGAATATCAGCCCTAATTCTATTTGGATCTGTGTACATTCCTCTTACTTTTTTTTCAACAATTTCTTTTGAGTCAGATAGAAGAATAACATTTCCTTGGCTTTTACTCATTTTCCCTTTTCCATCTGTTCCAGATAACCTTCCCACTTTTCCTATAAGTGTTTCAGGCTCAGGAAAAACTTCACCGTACATTCTGTTAAATTTCCTAGCAATTTCTCGTGACATTTCCAGATGTGGAGCTTGATCTTCTCCAACTGGAACTAGATGAGCTCTTGGGAGTAAAATGTCTGCAATTTGACTAATTGGATAGTTATAAAAACCTGCGCTTCTTCTTTCAATTGGTAAAGAGTCTAATTCTCCTTTTAAGGTAGGATTTCTCTCAAGCATTCCTAGAGGAGTAATGAAAGATAATAACATTGACAATTCAGCATGCTCAGGCACATAACTTTGAATTACAAAATTAGATTTTTCTGGATCTAATCCTACTGATAACCAATCTAAAGTAACATCAATTACTGAATTCTTTATCATGTCTGTTTCATGAAAATGGTCACTTAAAGCCTGATAATCAGCAATTAGGAAATTACAGTCATATTCATTCTGAAGAGATATCCAATTGTGAAGTGCTCCTACGTAATGTCCTAAATGTAACGCACCTGTTGGTCTTATTCCTGTAAGTATTCTTTTTTTTGTCATAGGGATTTTTTTTTACTAAGTTAATTGTCTCCAATTTTCATCTAATTTTTCATAGATATTCTCATACTGTTTTATGAGATTTTGGTAAATTTCTAAGTTTTTTCCCATGTAATCTAGATTTTGCTCAACATGATTATTATTTTTTGATCCAATTATAATCACATTTATTTCTTTTCTAGATAGAGTAAATGCCATGGATAATTCTATAGGATCAACCTCATTAAGATCTATTTCAATTTTTTTAGTCATTTGCATAATTCTTGAAAAATATTCATCATAAGCACTTCCAAAATGCTCATGAGTTTGTCCATTATTGTGGTTTTTTACTCCCAATAAAGCAGCATTTCCGATAGGTCTTTTTGCAATTATTCCTAAATTTCTAGATTTAGCTTCTGTAAGAATATTTTTAGTCCTAGCTCTTTGATCAGCAATACTATAGCTAGTTTGTAAAGTATCGAATAAATTAGATTTTACCGCCCACATAGCAGCTTCATTATCACCTGAGTAGCCTACATATTTTATTTTTCCTTCTAATTTACAATCTTGAAGGGCTCTTATAACATCTCCTTGTTCAAGTAAATGAGTTTCGCATGAATGCAACTGGACTAAATCAATCACATCAGTTTTTAGATCAATTAAGCTATTTTCTACTGAATCTTTGATTTTTTTATATGTCCATTCAGAGTCTGGAGACGTTGTTCTTCCTGTTCCTGCTTTAGTGGCTAAAAAGAACTCATCTCTTCTATGTCCAACAGATTTACCAACAATAGACTCGCTATCAAGATACATTGCAGCTGTGTCAAGAAAGTTAATACCATTGTCCAATGCTGTATTTAGTATTTTGTCAGCTATTTTATATTCAGCTGACCCTAATTGAAAACCAACTTGAGCTAAACCAAGCCCTAATTTGCTCACATTTACCTCAGTTTTACCAAAAATACTGTGTTCCATAATTAAAAATTCCTCCCTTAAACAAAATTGCAAAAAGAACTTTCGGTCTTTTTGCAATTTTGACTTTATATAAAATATATAAATTTAAACTATGAAGCTTTACCAATCTTGAACATTTTAGTTCCACAGACAGGACAAGTACCTTGAGTAGCTGGTCTACCATTTTTCATAGTTATTTGTTGGGGATTTGACATAGTCTGCTTCCCCTTGCATTTCATGCAATATGCTTCCATGTTTCCTCCAATTGAAACGTTAGTTTTATTTGGATACTAACTTTATATACTATTCAAGACAAAAATACCAGATTGAATTATGTTCATTTTACTCTAAAATGAGTATAAATACCTCTTTTCCTGTAATTTAGGTAAATTACCCCTAATTTTTTAAAATTGTTAAAATATAATTTATACGGAAATAAAATACAATTATTAAATTGAAAAATACTGAATCTATACTCAAAAATATTGAAAATCTAAAAAAATCTGCCTCTGAGGAAATTAGTACTATTTCAAAAAAAACGGATCTTGAGGATTGGAGAATTAAGTTTTTAGGAAGAAACGGTGAATTATCTTCTTTGATGAAAGTCATGAAAGATATTTCCCCAGATGAAAAAAGAATAATAGGGCCAAAACTTAATCAATTAAAGAATGATCTAAATTCTATATTTGACTCGGTAAACGATAGTGACTCTCATGCAAAACATAATGCAGATAATTTTGATATAACACTACCAGGGAGAGCAATTTCGCATGGTACCTTACATCCAACCACATTAATTATTAGAGAAATATGTGATGCTTTTAGATCAATGGGATTTCAGATATATGAAGGCAATGAGATTGAAACAGAAAAGTATAATTTCGATCTATTAAACATACCTGACGACCATCCTGCCAGAGATCAATGGGATACGATTTGGCTAAATTTAAATGATAATGAAAATAATTATTTGCTTAGAACACATACTTCACCAATGCAAGCAAGAATTATGGAAAAAAATACACCTCCAATAAGAGTTGTAGTACCTGGAAAATGTTACAGATATGAAGCAACTGATGCTACTCATGAGTGGGAGTTTCATCAGATAGAAGGCCTTGCAATAGATAAAAATATTTCTTTTTCAGAATTAAAAGGGACTTTATATCAGATGGCAAGAAAAATTTTCGGTTCAGATCAAGAAGTTAGATTTAGATGTGATTTTTTTCCTTTTGTTGAACCAGGAGTAGATATGTCTATTTTATGGGAAGGACGATGGATAGAAATTCTTGGTGCCGGAATGGTTCATCCAAAGGTGCTTACTGGAGTGGGATATGATCCAAATGAGTACAGTGGTTTCGCATTTGGTATAGGACCTGAAAGGGTTTCAATGTTAAAAAATAAAATAAAAGATATTAGAAATTTTCACGCGAATGACTTGAGATTTCTAAGTCAATTTGTGAATTGATTTTATGAAATTATCAATAAACTGGCTGAAAGAATACGTAACAATTAATAAATCTGCTGATGAAATAGCAGAAACATTAACTATGATTGGCAACGAAGTGGAGGATGTAATTACCTCTGGAGAAATTCCTGGAGTTATTGTAGCTGAAATCAAAGAAATAACACCCCATCCAAATGCAGATAAACTTCAATTGACTAAAATTGATGATGGTAAAAATATACTAAATGTTGTTTGTGGGGCACCAAATATTCAAGAGGGTCAAAAAATATTTCTTGCAACTGTGGGTACTAAACTGCCAGATCCTACAAATAATGATTTTTTTGAGATAAAAAAATCTAAAATCAGAGGAGAAATATCTGAAGGTATGATTTGCTCTGAAAAAGAATTAGGAATAAGTGATGATCATGATGGAATAATGGTCTTACCAAATGATTATAGATTGGGATCATCAATTAGTGATTATTTTGCGGAGACTGTTTTGGAAATTGATGTAACACCAAATAGAGTAGATTGTCTTTCTATCATTGGGCTAGCTAGAGATTTGTCTGCAAAATATTCTCAGAAATTAAATTTTGATTACAAAGTAAACTATCCTTCAGATGAAAACACCTCAACCATAGAAATTTTAGATAAAGAAATTTGTAATAGGTATACGGGGATTCGTATTGAGTCTGTAAAAATTCAAGAATCTCCTGATTGGCTAAAGAAAAGATTAATTTCTATCGGCGAAAGACCAATAAATAATGTTGTAGATATAACTAATTATGTAATGTTTGAACTAGGTCAACCACTTCATGCTTTTGATTATGACAAGATTAGCGGGGATAAAATATATGTTAGAAAATCAAAAGCTAGAGAAAAAATACTTACTCTAGATGGTGAAAGTAGAGAACTCCCAGAAGACAGCATAGTAATTGCTGATAATAAAAGACCAATTGGTTTGGCTGGAATCATGGGAGGTCAAAGTTCAGAGATATCTTCAAATACTACTAATGTGTTTTTAGAGGCTGCAAATTTCAATTCTTCAAAAATAAGATCTACCTCAAAAAAATTGGGATTATCCACTGAAGCTTCAATGCGTTTTGAAAGAAATCTTGACCCAAAACTTGCAATTTATGGACTTTCTAGAGCTGCTGATTTAATCGTTGAGCTTGCAGGGGGTAATATTGATCAGAAAATTCAAGATAACTTTCCTTCAAAAACAAATGATGAAAAAATAATTCTTTATAAGAATAAGTTAAAAAATCATCTAGGTTTAGATATTCCAAATAAACAAATTGATCAAACTCTAAATAACTTAAACTTTCAGTTTACATTTGATCACAATAAGGAAGTTTGGGCAATAAATAGACCTTTTTGGAGGACAGATATTCAGATTCCAGAAGATATTCATGAAGAGATAGCTAGGATAATAGGGTATGATGAAATTCCACTAACATACCTGTCTGGGAGTGTGCCAAGATGGGAACCGAATAGATCTTTAGATATCAAGTATATTTCTCAAGACCTTATGGTTGGAGCTGGATTATCTGAATCAATTTCTTATTCTGCAATCTCAGAAAAACAACTCTCTTTTACTCCAAATTTATTTGATTTAGGAGAAAAAATAACCTTGTCGAATCCAATTTCTAAAGAATATTCAGTACTCAGAAAAAGCCTTATTCCTTCCCTTATTTCTGCTGCTTCTAGAAATTCTAATAATTGGAAAGGTCCCATAAAGCTTTTTGAGATAGGTAATGTTTTTTTTGAGTTGGAATCAAAAGTCGTTGAAAAAACGATGTTGTCAGCAATATTAACTGGACCAAGACAGGAAATTTCTTTGAATTCAGAATCTTCTAAACTAGATTATTTTGATATCAAAGGTATATTGGAAATGCTTTCTAAAAATCTTAATTTTGATTTTGAAGTAAAAGAATATGATGATAAATTATTTTCTGAAAAATCCTCATTAATTTATAATCGTAACATAGATGAAAATATTGGTTGTATGGGTGAATTATCAAAAGAAACGATCGAAATAAATAATTTTTCATCTTCGGAAGTAATAGCTTTTGAAATAGATCTATCAAAAATCATTAGATGTCAAGATAAATTTGTTTATAAAGATTTCTCTCAATATCCTCAGGCCCACAGAGACTTGTCACTAATCATAGATAGAAATGTAAATTTTTCGCAAATTGAAAAGATTGTTTATTCTGAAAATTTGGTTGAAGATTGTTTGATTTTTGATATTTATGAAGGAGATGAAATTCCAGAAGGAAAACGAAGTATTTCTATTAGAGTAAATTATCAATCCCCTAATGAAACTTTATCATCAAAAAAACTTGAAAAAATTGAGAAAAATATTTTAGTTAAACTTGAAAAAACATTAGGAATTTACATCAGAGAGCAATAATGCCAAAAAAGAGAAAATCACATTATCATGCTGATATGCTTTCTGTTGAGGAAGCAAGAGAAAAAATATTATCTGTTTTTAAACCTTTAGAAGAAATAAACGTGAATATAAAAGATAGCCTTGGTTATGTTATTTCTAAAGACATAGTTTCTAAAATAAGCGTACCTCCTTGGGATAATTCTGCTATGGATGGTTATGCTGTTCTATTGGAAGATGTTAAAAATGCTTCAAGTAATAATATTGTTTACTTAGAAGTTGTGGAAGAGATTGCGGCAGGGAATCTTCCAAGATTGCCTATATCTTCAGGCCAAGCTTCTAGAATTATGACAGGAGCTCCTGTACCCCATGGAGCAAATGCTGTTATTCCATTTGAAGATACCGATGAAAATTTCTCAAAATCATCCAAAAAAATAGGTATAAAAATTGATGCAGAAAATTTCGAAAATATTAGAAAATGCGGAGAAGATATTTCTGAAGGTGACAAAATAATCATCAAAGGCACCGAAATATCACCTGCTGTAATAGGTGTTCTTGCATCTATCGGTTATGATCAAATTACTGTTTTTCGAAAACCCAAAATAGGTATTTTATCCACAGGAAACGAATTAGTTGAACCTGGGAATAAACTAGAAAAAGGAAAGATATATAATTCAAACTCTTCAACAATTGCATCTTTATCAGAGTTATTTGGAGCAGAAACAATATCTCAGACACATTCCCTAGATACCATTGAAGATTTAGAAAAAAAAATAAATAATTTTTCTGATGTTGATCTGATTGTAACTTCTGCTGGAGTATCTAAAGGGGATTATGATGTTGTTAAGGATGTTCTAAATAAAAATGGAGATATGAACTTTTGGTCTGTAAATATGAGGCCTGCTAAGCCACTTGCATTTGGTCATATAGATATTGATGATAGGAAGATACCTTTGATAGGCCTCCCTGGTAATCCTGTGAGTGCTATGATTGCTTTTGAAAAGTTTGGTAGATATGCAATCGATAAGATGAGTGGAAAAAAAATCAAGCACCGTCCCATTATTAAGGCTATCCTAACTGCAGATATTCAAAATTATGATGGGAGAAGACTATATGCAAGAGTTAAGGTTTCCAGAGAAGGTTCAAATGTTACTGCAACTCCTTTAAAAAATCAAAGTTCTGGTGTATTAACATCAATGTTCCTATCAAACGGCTTAGCTATTTGCCCTTCAGGAACTGATATACTTAAGAAGGATCAAAAAATTGATGTAGAAATGTTTGGTTGGAATGAAGATATTTCCGAAATACTAAACTGAAAAGGTATTGATATGACAACAGGTGGAAAAGAAGAAATAAAAACTGAAGATAAATTTATTATTGATTTTGAAGCATATGAAAAATCAGAATTATCTATTAATTTCATAATAATTGAAAAGTTTTTTGATCTTTCTGAGAGAAAAAGTCTTCTATCATTATCAACAAAAGAGTTGTTAGCCAAAGCAAAGGATATAGATAATGATCTTGAAGAAAAGTCAGATGACCATTTGCTAAAGAAATTTGTCCTACCAGGAACATCACTTATTGAAGCTGTTTTTAGAATTCTTATCCTTAATGAGAATAAAGGAATGACAATTTCTCAAATGGAAGAAAAACTTAAGATTGCTTGGGCTACTGTTATTTATCTCAAATCTTACACCAAAGATACTATTTCTGAAATGCTCAAATCAGAAAATGAATATTTTATAAAGAAACAGGTTTAACTATTATATTTTCTTGAGTTTATTGTTTGCTTGTACGACCATTTAAAAAAGAGTACTGCTAAGGTTCCTAAGAAAATAGCATTTCCAGGTAACCACATTATCAACCCTCCTATTTTTTGATCTTCTATTGCTTCTATCCCAAATAATCTAGGTACATTTTCACCATAAATCACTCCGTCAGCAAGAGTTATAAAGGCAGCTACAACAGCAGTTGGTGTCACAGCTAGCAATAAATAAACCATTCTTAGAGCTAGATTTATTTTTTTTGATCCAATACTTAAACCTATAACGGGCCACCAAAATAAAATACCGCTAATGAAAAAAAAGAAATGCTCACTGTAGTGAATCAAGTCAAAATTCAAAGCTAGATTAAAAAAAATAGGAAGATGCCAAGTCCATAGAGAAATCACATAAAAAACCAACGTAAATTTGGGAGAAGTTATTTTACCTAAAAATCTTCTTATAATACTATGGGGTCTTATGTAATCAGCTATACCAATTCTTATTACTCTTGGGAAAAACCAAATATTTGCAGAAAATACTAAACTAGAAAGTAATAAAGGAGGTACAATCATAATCATAATGAGGTGTTGGATCATATGAACCCAAAATGTTTCTTCAAATTGCCCAAAAGGTCCAATAAGAGCAACAAATAAAAAAATATAGGCAAGAAATCCTCTTAGAAATCTTATAATTTGCCCCTTAGATTTATTATTACTAATTAATTTATAAGAACCAATTGTATATATAGTAAAGGCAGTCATTAAGAAAAAGAACAGAGTAGAATTAGTGCTCCACTTTAGAAAGAAATCTATTGCTGATATTTCATTATTCAATTTATCTTTTTCTGATTATCCACCAAAACCATGAAATGCTGATAAAAGAATAAATAATGAAAATATAAAAATACCTATCACCATACATGTTACAAATATATATGAGAACAATTTATGATCAAATCTTAGATGCATAAAAAAGGCGACAACTAAAACAAACTTTATGAGAGAGAATCCAAGCATTGCAGGAACTAAAATATATCTTAGACCTTCTTGTTCAAACCACCAAACTTCAACAAGAGTTATTGCTCCAAGGATTATAGCAATAACCCAGTAGTATGTTGGGCCTGCGTGACCTTTACCTGATGTGATCCATACCATAAAATCTTTTGATTTTTGTACAAAACTTCCAAACGGGTGTTCGTTTTGAGGGTTTGCTTCAGCTTCTGATGTTTTTGGTATTTTCCACCACCCATTTCCATCATGATGAAATAAATCTTTAAAGAAAGACACTTTTATTACTCCTTTTTAGTGTACAGCTTCCCATGGTATTCCACCTGGAGGAACTCCATCACCAGCCGTTATTAAGTATAATAATCCAAAAATAATAATCCATACAATATCAACGAAATGCCAATAAAGTCCTGCAATTTCTAAATCAACAGCATTATCACTAGTCAAATTCCCATTGAATTCGTTATATAGTAGGAATCCAAGCCATAATATTCCTAATGAAACATGAGCTCCATGTAAACTTGTAAGTGTAAAGAAGGTAGATCCAAATAAATTGACCTGTGGTGTCATTCCAATATGAGCAAAATGGCTAAATTCATAAACTTGAAAACCCATGAAGATTAATCCCATTACTATTACAGCAAACAACCAAAATTTAGCTAATCCCATTTTAGATTCTTTTAAGTAATGTAATGCTAAAACAATTCCTAATGAGCTCATTAGGAGCACAAATGTACTAACTGTAGTTATAGGTATATCAAGTGTATCTGCTGGGTAAGGACCATTTAAACTTTTATTTCTATAAGCCATGAAAGTTCCAATGAAGGTTCCAAAAAACATTACATCTGAACCTAGAAAAGCCCACATTAGCAATTTTTTATTACTAACTCCAGTAGAGTTATTTATCTCTTCACCGTGGTGTATTGTTACATTATCGCTTGACATTATTCCTTCTTTCTAATGATGACTATCGTGAGGTTCGTTTACAGGCTCAGTCGACCATCCTATAGAACCCCAAAAAACTAATATTAATCCTATTGTTACTAAAGCATAAGTGTACATAACACCTAGAGCTGCTAGTGACAATCCTATTCCTATAAATAAAGGATAATAAGATAAATCAGGTAGGTGAATATCATCTTCATTAACTTTTGAAGTGTCTTCGACTTTAGCTTTTGGTTCTAGAGATCCTTTTGGGCTACCTTCTAAAAGACTAGGATATTTCTTGTACCACCAATCATCTATATGAGATACTTCTGGAAGTTTTGCAAAATTATAGTGTGGTGGAGGTGATGAAATAGACCACTCTAAAGTTCTTCCATCCCAAGGGTCACCAGATGCAACCTCTCTTTTTTTCATTGAGTAGATAACGTTGAATATAAATAAAGAAACTGCTACAGCAATTATAAATCCACCAAAAGTAGCAGCCAGGTTGGAAACTTCCCACCCCATGTTATCCGCATATGTATAAATTCTTCTTGGCATACCATCAAGACCAACCCAGTGCATTGGAGCAAACTGAAGATTAAACCCAATCATCATAAGAATAAAATTAACTTTTCCAATTTTCTCATTCAAGAAATATCCAAAAAACTTAGGCCACCAAAAATATAGTCCAGCGAATATCGCAAAAATAGCCCCTCCAAACAAAACATAATGGAAATGAGCAACTACGTAGTAAGTATCCTGC
>CETG01191854.1_pt1 | contig 30405 bp, 29 predicted proteins | sample 361471 | NCBI WGS metagenome assembly CETG01 (sample SAMEA2622696, study PRJEB7988) | marine metagenome | isolation source: saline water (ENVO:00002010), including | reverse complement strand
TCAGGTATTAATCCTATACAATTAAAAAAATATCCTAGTTTTTACAAATCTGGGCCAATTACCCAGATTGCTAAATCATCTAGATAAAATGAGTTTTTCAGATTTGAAGTTATATACTATTAATTCATTAACGTTAGGAGTAACTATGATGAATATTGAGGTCTGGCTTAAAATTATATTACTATTAGTAACTATAGGATATACCTTAAATAAATGGTGGAATGTAAAAAAAAATGGCTGATAAAAACAAAATGGCTTGTAACAAGCCTACGCGATCTGATAAAGCTGGCAAAAAGAAAATGGTCAAGGCTTGTGCAAATGGTAAAGAAAAACTAATACATTTTGGAGCAAAAGGTTATGGACATAATTATTCAACCGCTGCACGTAAATCATTTAGAGCAAGACACAGATGTGATTCAGCAAAAGATAAATTAACAGCAAGATACTGGGCTTGTAAATCACTTTGGGGTGGTCCAGGTAAAAGTACTAAATCAAGCCCTAAAGGTATACAAGGTAAATATTAATATTAAAATTTTTAAAAATGAGTAAGCACCCAAGATACGATTTAAAAAAAGCGTATGACAAGCATCTTACTGGTAAAGCAAGACTTCATTATTTAGAAAATTATGAGCATGATGTTCATACAAGAGGAGGAGCTGGACACTATTCAGGTAATCATCCTAGATATTCTATGTCTATGATGGGAGATCCAGAAACACCTGTAAAAAAAATGGATGATGATTTAAAATATATGCCAGTTGAAGATATTGCAGGACAAGGAACAGAAGGGGTTAACATGAAAACTAATCCTATAATGTTTGGTCATGTTAAAAGACCTAACCCAAGAAATTTAGATCCAAATGACTATCATCCACAAGCAGATTTAACAGATCAATATCCTAGAAGAAAAGAAAATGATCCAAGAAGTAAAACTTATCAACAAAATTTAAAAAATAAAGGTAAAACAGTAGATGATAAGTCAGCAGTTGCAACAATGAAAAAAAATCCTATAGATATGAAAAAAACTCCAGTAAAAATGAAAAAGTCACCCGTAAAAATGAAAAAGTCACCCGCAAAAATGAAAAAGTCACCCGCAAAAATGGGTCACAAATCACCAGCTAAAATGGGACATAAAAGTCCTGCTAAAATGGGACATAAGTCTCCAGCTAAAATGAAAGGTAAAGTTACCTTTGGTAGAAAAAGCTAAACATAAACATTAACAACAACAAAATTTAAAGACATGGCAAAATTTATCAAGATTAAAAAAGAAAACTTAGCATCTAGTTTAAACTATACAGTTGATATACTTATAGGAGTAGATCAAATTGCATTAGTTAAAAAAGGTTCAAACAGTGCAATTAATGCAAATGAAGCAACAATATTTTTTCAGGATGCAAGTTCTTATATTACACTTACTGATTCAACAAAAGGTGCAGATATTGCATCAGCAATTAATAGTGCACTGACTGCTAATCCAGGAGGAGTAGTTGCAACTGTTCAGTTAGCTTCAGATATTGAAATTACAGCAATAGCAGTAGCTTAATTATGAAATCAAGAGGTTTAGGTGATGATATTGAAAAATTCACCACTGTTACCGGTATTAAATCAGTAGTAGATAGAGTCAGCGAGGGATTAAATATCCCTTGCGGCTGTTCTGCTAGAAAAGAATGGTTTAATAAAAAATTTCCATACAGGCCAAATGGCGTTTAAATTAACTAATCCTCCATATAAAGATTTGGGGGTGCCTGTTTATCATCAAGATTTAGGTGATGATACATTAGGTAAAGCAAATAACAATCAAACTATTTTAATTAATAGTAGATTAGATCCAAGCCAAAGAGGCAGTGTTATTAAACATGAAATGGTACATATAGATCAGTTTCGTAGAGGTGATTTAGATTATGATCATAAAAATGTTTATTGGAAAGGAAAAATTTACCCAAGAAGTAAAATGGTAGAAGGTGCTAAAAATTTACCTTGGGAAACAGAAGCATATAATAAAGTTTAATTAAATGTTAAAGTTTTTATTAGGACTTTTAAAAGGTGGTAATGGCCGAAAGTCTGTAGCAGGTAATTTAGCCTGGGAAATAAGAGAAGCTATTAAAGGAAAAGAATTAGATCCTAACGAGCTTATATCTATACAAACTAAAATAAATGAAATTGAAGCCGGGCACAGAACGGTATTTGTTGCAGGCTGGAGACCGTTTATTGGTTGGGTATGCGGTGTAGCTTTAGCTTATAATTTTATAATAAGAGATTTATTTATTTGGGCGTTAGACCCGCAAGATGTTCCACCGGCATTACAAATGGAACATTTGATGACCGTATTACTAGGTATGCTAGGTTTAGGCGGTCTTAGAACATTTGAAAAAGTAAAAGATAAAACAAAATAAAATGGGAAGTTATCAAAATAATTTTAGTGATTTTGCTGTAAGTGCAATTGATATGTTAGCTGAGCAAACATTAAAAGCACAAAATTTAAGTAATTTATCTAGCAATACAGCTGCTAGTGCACCAGCTACTACAACAGCTATTGCATACGCCTCAGGTGGTACTTATACTGGCGCAGCATCAAACGCTCAACATACAGGAGCAAAATTTTTAATAACTTCTGATGGAGCTGGAGCTATAGCGTCTGTTAAACCTATAGATCAAGGACCTAATGTTGGAGCATCAGGCGAAACTATTATTTTTAACACAGCTTCGTTAAACTTAGCATTTGGCGTATCAACCATAACAGGTGCTGTCACTGCAACGTTAGCAGGTGCAGATTTAGAAAAACCAAATGGTGATTTTGATGGTAGATTACCTTCTATATATGTAGGTTCAAGTGGAAACGTTAAAGTAACTTTAGCAGAAGATACAAATGCTATAACAATAACAGGATTAACAGCAAATACTTTTTTACCTATAACATGTAAAACAATACATAATACTGATGCGGCTACTACCGTAACAAGCTTAATAGCTTTATTTTAATAAAAATTAATTTAAATTTAATCAAATGAGTAACGTAGAAAAAAAAATTACAGAAGAAGAACTTAAAAAAATTAAAGATCATCAACTAACAATGAATAATCTTTTAAGAGACATTGGGCATGTTGAAAATCAAAAACATCTTTTATTACACGATTACGCTGGTTTAATAAAAGATAATGAAGATCATAAAAAAGAGTTAGAAGAAAAATATGGGGCGGTAACTATTGATCTTGAAACAGGAGTATATAAACCTGTAGAACAAAAAGATAAAACAGAAGAGAATAAAGATGTCTAATATTATAAGAAAAATCAGTATTGGTTCTGATTATAAAAATGATGCTATGCATTACTCTTTAGGACAGGAAGTTTACGGGGGTCATAAAATAGCTTATATCATATTTGACGATTCTGATAATTCTTATAATATATTTATTAAAAAAAATCAAGAAGTACTTCCGTGGAAAAAGTTTAATAATAACATGGCTGTATCTGTAGAGTATAATTTAGAATATGAATAGTGTTTATGATTTTATTGTTGAACCAGTAGGTGAACGATATAATAATCAAAAAAAAATTAATGGTAAAAAATTAATATTAAACACTAGTATAGAATCTTTTAAATTCATTAATAAATTAGCTAAAGTAAAATCTATACCTCTTGCTTATAAAACACCGTTGAAACCAAACGACTACGTTATGATACATCATAATGTATTTAGAAGATATTATGATATAAGAGGTAAAGAAAAAAACAGTAGTAAATTTTTATTTGACAATAAGTATTTTTGTCAAGTAGATCAAATTTATTTATATAATAATGGTACCGGTTGGAAAAGTTTTGGCGATAGATGCTTTGTAAAACCAATTGTAAATAAAGATGATTTAACGTTAGATAAACTAGCTAAGCATATTGGGATACTTAAATATGACAATAGCTCTTTAAACAAGCTAGGAATTAAATCTGGAGACTGTATAGGTTTTACACCTAATTCAGAATTTGAATTTATAATAGATAATGAATTTTTATACTGTATGAAATCAAATGATATTGTAATTAAGTATGAACAGCAAAAAAATAAAACAGAATATAATCCAAGCTGGGCAAAAAGCAGTTGATGAATTAATTAAAGTAGCAGAAGAAGAGATTATAGTTGACGACGCTTCTGAAGATTTAGCAGCTGATAGATTAAAAAACGCAGCAGCAACAAAAAAGCTAGCAATATTTGATGCTTTTGAAATACTTACACGTATTGAACAAGAAAAAAATATTTTAGAAGATAGTAAATCTAATAAAATAAAATTTGGAGGATTTGCTGAAAGTAGAGCTAAATAATGTACAAGCAAGATTTATATAAAGTTTTAGATGATTATATAAAACCTAACATTGTTAAAAAATATAATAAGAAAAAGCAATGGAAGTATGGTTATAACAAAGAACATGATGTAGTTATAATTAGTAAAACAGGACAAATAGGTGAAATATATGAAATACAAAATTTAAAAATAGCATTACCATTACTTAATAATATCTACAAAAGATCTAAAAAAAACACTGAACAATATTGGGAAAAATTACCATATCCTAAACCATTACAAAAAATAAAAACAGTATTTGAATGGAATAGTTATCCTGATAGCTTTAAAGAGCAATGGTATGATTATATAGAAAACGAATTTAGAAGAAGGGATGAGGGATTTACGTTTTATAATAATGAGAAAGCTACTTATGTTACTGGTTCTCATTATATGTACTTGCAGTGGACTAAAATTGACGTTGGTTCTGCTGAATTTCGCGAATCCAACCGTTTATTCTTTATATTTTGGGAAGCTTGTAAGGCCGACCCCAGGTGTTACGGAATATGCTACCTCAAAAATAGACGGTCTGGATTTAGCTTTATGGCCTCGTCAGAGTTGGTTAACCAAGCAACAGTATCTTCAGATGCAAGATTTGGTATCTTATCAAAAACAGGAGCTGATGCTAAAAAAATGTTCACCGATAAAGTTGTCCCAATCAGTGTTAATTACCCTTTCTTCTTCAAGCCCGTGCAAGACGGAATGGATCGCCCCAAGACAGAGCTTGCATACCGAGTCCCCGCCTCTAAACTCACTCGGCGCAAGATAGAAATAGGCGAACAGGCTAAAGATATTGACGGGCTTGATACTACAATTGATTGGAAAAATACAGGGGATAATTCTTATGATGGAGAAAAATTAAAACTCTTAGCTCATGATGAATCTGGAAAATGGGAAAGACCAGATAATATAATTAATAATTGGAGAGTTACTAAAACAACATTAAGATTAGGAAGCAAAGTAGTAGGAAAATGTATGATGGGTTCAACATCTAACTCATTAGATAAGGGTGGAGATAACTTTAAAAAAATTTATGAAAACTCAGACGTTAGAAATAGAAACCGCAATGGACAGACTGGCTCAGGATTATATTCTTTGTTTATTCCTATGGAATGGAATTACGAAGGATTCATTGATATGTTTGGATTACCTGTCTTCAATAACCCCGAAAAACCAATATCAAGCATTGACGGTACCGAAATAGATATTGGTGTTATAGATCATTGGTTAAATGAAGTTGACGGTTTAAAAAATGATCAAGATGCATTGAATGAATTTTATAGACAATTTCCTAGAACTATACAACATGCATTTAGAGACGAAACAAAAGAATCACTATTTAATCTAACTAAACTATATGAACAAATAGATTATTTAGAAGAAACTAAATATGAAAATCTAATTACACAAGGTAATTTTCAATGGTTTAATGGAATCAAAGATACAAGTGTAATGTTTGTACCTAATAATAATGGTAGATTTTTTATTTCATGGGTACCACCTAACCATTTACAAAATAAATATATTATAAAAAATGGTTTAAAATATCCTGCTAATGAACATTTAGGTGCTTTTGGTTGTGATAGTTACGATATTTCAGGAACAGTAGATGGAAGAGGCTCTAAAGGTTCTTTACATGGATTAACAAAGTTTAGCATGGAAGATATTCCAATTAATATGTTTTTTTTAGAATATATATCTAGGCCTGATAATACTGAAATATTTTTTGAAGATGTTTTAATGGCTTTAGTATTTTATGGTATGCCTATATTAGCCGAAAACAATAAGCCTAGATTATTATATTATTTAAAAAGAAGAGGCTATAGAGGTTATTCTATGAACAGACCAGATAAACTTAAATATAAATTATCAGTAACTGAAAAAGAAATAGGTGGAGTACCTAATTCTAGTGAAGATATGAAGCAAGCTCATGCAGCAGCAATTGAATCTTATATTGATGAAAATATAGGTTTTAACAATGATACGTATGGTAATATGTTGTTTCTTAGAACTCTTAATGATTGGACTAAATTTAATTTAAATAATAGAACAAAGTATGATGCTTCAATAAGCTCTGGGTTAGCTATAATGGCATGTAATAAAAATAAATACAGACCAGTGGCAAAAAAAATATTTAAACCTATTGATTTAAGAATAAAAAAATATAACAATGAAGGTGTAACTTCAAAATTAATATAAGTAAATGGTATATACAAACTATAACAGTTCATTTCCAGATCAGGTAGTACCAGACGCAGTAAAGAACAGTTATGATTATGGACTACAAGTTGCACAAGCAATTGAAAATGAGTGGTTTAATCAAGACTATAGCGGGGATAGGTATTTACAAAATTTTCAAAATTTCCATAGGTTGAGATTATATGCTAGAGGAGAACAACCTATACAAAAATATAAAGATGAATTATCTATTAATGGTGATTTATCTTATTTAAATTTAGACTGGAAAATTGTACCAATCTTACCTAAGTTTGTAGATATTATTGTTAATGGTATGACAGATAAAGGTTATGAAATTAAATCATTTGCTACAGATCCTTTTGCTGTTAAAGAACGAACTGAATTTGCGTTTAATGCATTAAGAGATATTACAAACAAACAAATAATAGAACAATACAATAAAGTTACAGGTGAAAACTTTTTTAAATCAGCTCAACCAGATAAACTACCAGCAAATAAAGATGAACTAGATTTATATTTACAATTAAACTATAAACAATCTATAGAGGTTGCAGAAGAAGAAGTAATTAGCAACGTTTTTAATTATAATAAATATGATGAAACTAAACGCCGACTAGCTTATGATTTAGCTGTATTAGGTATTGCTGCTTCAAAAACAAATTTTAATTTATCTGAAGGAGTAACTATAGATTATGTTGATCCAGCCACAATGGTTTATTCATATACAGAAGATCCTAACTTTAATGATATATATTATGTAGGTGAAGTTAAAAACTTAACTATATCAGAAGTTAAAAGATTATTTCCAGAATTAACAGATAGTGATTTAAAAGAAATACAAAAATATAAAGGTCCTGCTAGTTACAGTAATTATGTGCGTAATTATGGAGGACAAGATGATTATAATTTAATACCTATATTGTTTTTTGAATATAAAACTTACACAAATCAAGTATTTAAAGTTAAAAAAACAGATCAAGGTTTAGAAAAAACAATAGAAAAAGACGATACCTTTAATCCACCAGAAAATGACAATTTTGAAAAATTATCTAGAAGCATAGAGGTTTTATATACTGGTGCAAAAGTTTTAGGTATGAGTAAAGTTATAAAATGGCAATTGTCAGAAAATATGACAAGACCATTAGGTGATGTTACTAAAGTAAATATGAATTATAGTATTTGTGCACCAAGAATATATAAAGGTCGCATTGACTCTTTAGTTAGCAGAACCACAAGCTTTGCAGATATGATACAGTTAACACATTTGAAGTTACAACAAGTGTTGGCTAGAGTAGTACCTGATGGAGTTTATTTAGATATGGATGGTTTGGCAGAAGTAGATTTAGGGAACGGTACTAATTATAATCCTGCTGAAGCATTAAATATGTATTTTCAAACAGGTAGTATTGTAGGTAGATCTTTAACTCAAGATGGAGAATTAAATAGAGGTAAAGTACCAATACAAGAATTACAATCATCAAGTGGACTTGCAAAAATCCAAAGTTTAATACAAACATATCAGTACTATTTACAAATGATTAGAGATACTACTGGTTTAAATGAAGCTGTAGATGCTAGTACACCAGATAAAAATGCATTAGTAGGTTTACAAAAGTTAGCAGCCGCTAATTCTAATACGGCAACAAGACATGTATTAAAAGCATTAATGTATATAACAATTAGAAATGCTGAAAATGTAAGTTTAAGAATAAATGATGCGTTACAATTTCCTTTAACTAAACAAGCTTTAATAAATAGTATTAATACTTTTAATGTTAAAACGCTTGAAGAGATTGAACAAATATGTTTACACGATTTTGGTATATTTTTAGAATTAGAACCAGATGCTGAAGAAAAAAATCAGTTAGAACAAAATATACAAATAGCACTTAAAGCTGGTGGAATTGATTTAGAAGATGCAATTGATATTAGAGAAATTAATAATATTAAATTAGCTAATCAATTATTAAAACAAAAAAGAAGACAAAAAGATAAGGCAGATCAAGAAAAAGCACAAGCTAACATACAAGCACAAGCTCAAGCAAATCAAAAAACTAATGAGGCAGCTGCGTTAGCAGAAGTGCAAAAACAACAAGCTATAAACGAAGCTAAGGTACAATTAGAAAGAGCCAAATCAGATTTTGAAATAAGCCGTATGCAACAAGAAGCGTTGATTAAAAAAGAATTAATGCAACAAGAGTTTGAATATAATATTCAATTAGCAAGAGCAAGGTCTGAGGCTGAAACTATAAAAGAAAAAGAAATAGAAGATCGTAAAGACGAACGTATAAGAATACAAGGAACACAACAATCACAATTAATAAATCAAAGACAAAACGATTTATTACCTACAGATTTTGAATCAGCAGGATTCGACAATTTAGATGGTTTTGGTTTAGAACAATTTGAACCAAGATAAATTTTTAATTATTTAATATTATTTTATTATGTCAGAAGAAGTAAAACAAGAGGGTTCTTTTAAAATTAAAAAGAAAACCCCAAAAAAATTAGTTGGAAAATCAGAAGTAACTAAAGTAGATTTAACAAAAAAAGAAGAAAACAATGCCATTCAGGAGCAAAGCACAGATGAGGTATCTGTACGCGACGAACCCAAAACTAGCGAAGGAGTTCGAGAGCAAGACAACAAAGAAACAGTTGAAGAACCTGCCGGAAAAAATAATAACGATGATGGCAAAACAGAAGTAGAAACACCTATACAATTGATTGAAGAAAAAGATAAAGAGGAAAAAGATGCTACTACTGAAGAAAAAACTGAACTTAAACAAGAACCAAAAGAGGTAATACAAAAGGAAGCAAAAGAAGAACTACCTGAAAATATAAATAAACTTATAGAGTTTATGAAAGAAACAGGTGGTGATATACAAGATTATGCTAGATTAAATGCTGATTACAGTAATGTTGATGATTATACTTTAATAAGAGAATATTATAAACAAACTAAACCACATTTAGATACAGAAGACGTAAATGTTATTTTGGAAGATTTTGATTATGACAAAGAGGTTGATGATCCAAAAGATATACGTAAGAAACAAATAGCATATAAAGAAGAAGTTGCAAAAGCAAAAAACTTTTTAGAGCAAACTAAGAAAAAATACTATGAAGAGATCAAGTTGAAACCTTCTGTAAATAGTGAGCAACAAAAAGCACTTGACTTTTTTAACCGATATAAACAAGAAGAACAGAGTAAAGAAGCTATTAGACAAGGATTTGTTGATCGTACTAATAACTATTTTTCTAATGATTTCAAAGGTTTTGATTTTAAATTAGGAGATAAAAAATTTAGGTACGGAATTAAAGATCCTAACTCAGTTGCAAATTCACAAAATGATTTATCACAATTTGTCGGAACGTTTCTAGACAAAGATGGTCAAATGAGTGATCCTGCAGGTTATCATAAAGCTATTTACACTGCAAGAAACGCTGATACAATTGCTAACCACTTTTATGAGCAAGGACGTACTGATGCTATAAAAGAACAAGTGGCTAAATCAAAAAATATAAGCACAGAACCTAGGCCTACAGCTTCAGGTGAAGTGTTTGTAAATGGTTTAAAAGTGAAAGCTATTAGTGGACTTGATTCTTCAAAACTTAAAATTAAAACACGTAAAATTAAAAATTAAAAAAAATGGCAAATGTTACTCCCCAATTTGGGGCAATTAAACCAAGTGCCAAACAGCAAATTTTGTCTACTAACTACATTCAGTTTACTGATTCTGCCGGAGCTGATTTTGCTGATTTTGCACAACAATATTTACCTGAAGTCTACGAACAAGAAGTAGAAAGATACGGTAATAGAACTCTTTCAGGTTTCTTACGTATGGTAGGAGCTGAAATGCCTATGACTTCTGATCAGGTTATTTGGTCAGAACAAAATAGGTTACACGTAGCTTATAACGATGTAAGCAAAGCTGCAAACAATACTGACTTAACTTTTACATTAAATGCTACTTTAGGACCAGATTTTGTTGATAACAACATTTCTGTAAATGATACATTAGTAGTAATGAATCCCGCAACAGGTGCAGAGGTAAAAGCTTTGGTAACTGGTAGCACTGGTACAGTGGCTGGAGGTAATGCAACAGCTACAATTACAGTTGCTACATATACTGGAGCAAATTTATCTACAACTTTAGGTTCTGCAGGTAATGTATTAGCAGGTCTTAAAATATTTGTTTATGGTTCAGAATATAGAAAAGGTACCGGAGATACAGATATTAAAAGTATTACTCCTATACTAACTCAATTCAACAATAGACCAATTATTATCAAAGATCGTTACGAAATTAACGGTTCAGATATGGCTCAAATTGGTTGGATTGAAGTAGCAACGGAAGATGGTACATCAGGTTATCTATGGTATTTAAAAGCTGAATCTGAAACTAGATTAAGATTTGAAGATTACTTAGAAATGGCAGTAGTAGAAGGTGAAAAAGCCGCTGCAGGTTCTGGTGTTGCTGGTCTTGCGCCAGTAATTGGTGGAACTGAAGGCTTATTTGCTGCTATACAGTCTAGAGGTAACGTACTAAATAACTTTAGTGCAGCAGCTGGATTAGGTGAATTTGATAGCATCCTTAAAAACTTAGATACTCAAGGAGCTATTGAAGAAAATATGCTTTTCTTAAATAGAAATACATCATTAGATATTGACGACATGCTTGCTAGTATTTCAACTGGTATGCAAGGTGGTACAGCTTTTGGTTTATTTGAAAATTCAGAAGAAATGGCTTTAAATCTTGGTTTTTCAGGATTTAGAAGAGGTTCTTATGATTTCTATAAAACAGACTGGAAATATTTAAATGACGCTTCTACAAGAGGTGGCGTTGCAGTTTCAGGTATTGATGGAGTATTAATTCCAGCTGGTACTTCAACTGTATATGACCAAATACTAGGTTCTAACATTAGACGTCCTTTCTTGCACGTTAGATATAGAGCTTCACAAACAGAAGACAGACGTATGAAATCTTGGATCACTGGTTCTGCTGGTGGTGCTTTCACTACAGACGTTGACTCGATGGTAGTACATTTCCTATCAGAAAGATGTTTGTGTGTGCAAGGTGCAAATAACTTCGTGTTATTTACATCTTCATAATATTTACTAGGCAAAGAGGGTAGTTTATGCTACCCTCTATTGTCTTTTTTATTTATTTAATTTTATTATATCATGGAAAAAACAACAAAGAAAAAAGCTACACCTAAACCTGTAGCTCAACCTATTGCTAAAAAAAATAGTTGGGAAGTTAAAGATCGTACATATTTGTTATTAGGCGAACATAGTCCTTTAACATATACAATAGCATCAAGACATACATACAAATATCCATTATTATGGTTTGATGAAACAACAAATCAACAAAGAGAATTAAGGTATGCAACTAACCAAACTTCACCATTTGTAGATGAACAAAAAGGAGAGGCAACATTAGGACATATTATATTTAGAAACGGTATACTTTCTGTGCCAAAGCAACAACAAAATTTACAAAAATTACTTTCTATATATCATCCATTAAAAGATAAAAAATATAAAGAATTTGATCCAGTGGTAGAAGCTGTTGATGATTTGGATGTAATGGAAGTTACTATTGAAGCATTAAATGCTGCTAAGGAAATAGATGTAACATTAGCTGAAGCGATACTAAGAGTAGATTTAGGTTCTAAGGTTAGTAAGATGAGTTCAAAAGAAATAAGAAGAGATGTGTTGATTTATGCAAAAGAAAACCCGCAACTGTTTTTAGAATTAGCAAATGATGAAAATGTTGAATTAAGAAATGTTGCAATTGTTGCTGAGGAAATGGGTATTATTAAATTGTCTCAAGATCAAAGATCATTTAGTATAGCTAAAACAGGGCGAAAAATAATGAATGTACCTTTTGATGAAAATCCTTATTCAGCAATGGCAGCTTACTTTAAAACTGACGAAGGGGTTGAATTGTATAAAACAATACAAAAAAAATTAGGATAACATGTAATATATATAGTAGCTAGGCCGTTAATTCGGCCAGCTATTATATTATAAAAGATTAATATGGCTATAAACGTAAACACTGTATATCAAACAGTGTTGACAATATTAAACAAAGAGCAAAGGGGTTATATGACTCCTAATGAATTTAATAATGTTGCAACACAGGTTCAGTTAGAAATATTTGAAAAATATTTTGAAGACTTAAATCAACAAATACGAGTTTCACAAACTGACATGAATTACTCAGATCGTGTTGAAAACATTGATGAAAAAATAGCTGTATTTAAAACATTTGGAAATGCAATTTATCAAACTGCCGCTGTAACTACAGACAAATATTTTACTTTACCTAATACTGATGCTTATGGTAAATCTGTTACCTTATATCGTATTGGTGAAGTTACTTACAAAAACGAAGTACTAGTCCAAAGACTTCAAAGGAATGACTTTTATACTTCTGAAAAGTCAAAATTAACAAAAGCAACAGAAACTTTTCCAACATATTTATTTGAGAATAATTATTTATTTGTTAGGCCAACCACTATACAAAGCGATATACAAGTACAATATGTTCGTAAACCAGTAGATGTAGTGTGGGGTTTTACTGTAGGTACTCTTGGACAGTATGTTTATAATACAGCTGTTTATAATGCAGCAACTAATACTGGTTCACAAGATTTTGAATTAGATATAAGTGAACAAACTGAAGTGATATTAAGAATATTAATGTATTCTGGTATAATTATTAAAGATCCTCAAATTGTTCAAGCAGCTGCCCAACAAGTACAAATGGACGAAATAAATAAAAAATCATAGAATATGGCAAGCCCAGATGGTGGATTAATCCAGGAAACTAATTCGCAATATTATGCAGGTGTACAAAGTTTTGTTGCAGATGGTACTACAAATACGTATACTGCAACATTTAATACTGATTTATTTTTAGGTAATTATGATCCTAACTCTGTAGAATACGCTAATAATAATTTTAAGCTATATACAAGTGCAGACGGTATGCCAGGAACTTTTACTGAATATACTAATCCATATACTGTTGTAGATAATGTTATAACTATAACCGCAACACCTGCTCAATACACAGTTATTGTAGTACAATTAAAAATATTAACAGGTGGTTATTATGGTAATCAAGATGCTTTTGGTGATATTGTAGAAGAAAACTACGGTGGCTATGGTTATGTAAAAGTTTCTGATTTAGTAACAAATTTTTTAATAGCATACGTTGGGCCCGGTAAGCTTATAGAAAAAGTAAAACGAACAGATATTATTTTTCATGTAAAACGAGCTTTACAAGAATTTAGTTATGATACATTACAAAGTATACATTCTCAAGAAGCTACAATACCTGATAATTTATCTTTACCACTTCCTCAAGACTATGTTAATTATGTAAAACTTTCGTGGATTGATACTTTAGGTGTTAAACATGTAATATATCCTACTACATTAACTTCAAATCCTTATAGTTTATTGCCTCAAGATTGGCAATCAATACCAATACAAGATAACTTTGAAGATGGTTTAAATACTACGTCTATAACAGAAGAAAGATGGGCAAACGCTAACGATCGTTTATTAACAGGAAATATAGATGTTAATAATATAAACTCTGGAGTTTATCCCGGTGCATTTTATGGATATGGTTATGAAGGATTTTGGGGAGAAAGATATGGATTAGACCCAGAAACAACACAAAAAAATGGTTGGTTTACAATGAACTATAGAGAAGGTAAGGTTTCTTTTTCTAGTAATCTACGAGATAAACTAATTATATTTGAATATATATCAGACGGCCTTGCATATGATGCAGAATCTAAAGTACCAAAACTAGCAGAAGAAGCTGTGTATGCGTATGTAAATCATGCAGTATTAGCTACGAAAAAAAATACTCCTGAATATATAGTAAGAAGATATAGAAATGAAAAAAGCGCTAAACTAAGAAATACAAAAATAAGATTATCTAATATAAAGCTTGATGAGATAGTACAAGTTATGCGTAACAAATCTAAATGGATTAAAACTTAAATAAATGCCTGAGGTTAAAAATGCTTTTATAAAGTCAAAAATGAACCTTGACCTTGATGCGAGATTAATACCGCAAGGGGAATATAGAGAAGGTAATAACATTCAAGTAAGTAAATCTGAAAGCGCAGATGTTGGAGCTTTAGAAAATGTTTTAGGTAATCAACTATTAGCGGATTTTAATGTATTAACAAGCACATCGGCTAATAATTTGCAAATAATAGGTCAATTTACAAATACTAATGATGATACTATATATATATTTTTAACTGATTACACTGATCCAAATTATTTAACAGATATTACTTTTAATGCTACTGCAAAAAATTATATATATTCTTACAATGTTGCTACAGCTGCGTCTTCTATTTTAGTTTCTGGTAGTTTTTTAAATTTTTCAACTACTAATTTAATTACAGGTGTAAATTTAATTGAAGAATTACTATTTTTTACAGATAATAGAAATCAACCTCGTAAAATAAATGTAAGACTTGCTTCAGAAAATGTTAATTATTATACTAATGAAGATCAAATATCTGTTGCAAAATATGCACCCTACCAACCTATAAATTTATATAAACAAACAACAACGACTGATTTATCAGGATATGAAACTACAATGTACGACGTTGTTAGCCCAACTTTAGCTGATAATACTACACAAAATCCTTATTTTCAAGGAACACCAAATCCTTATAATTCAACATATCCAGGAGACCCAGATTATTTAGAAGATAAATTTGTAAGATTTAGTTATAGATTTAGATTTGATGATAATGAATATTCAGTTTTTGCTCCTTTTACGCAAGCAGCATATATCCCTAAACAAGATGGATATTTTTTAAATAGTGATGAAGATAAGACTTATAGGAGCACTATAGTAGAATTTATGGAAAATAAAGTTAATGAAATTAAATTACAAATTCCATTACCTTTAGATAATAGCAATAATCCTGTTACAGGTAATAATCTTTTTTCTTATTTTAAAATAAAAGAAATTGATATTTTATATAAAGAAGATGGTTTACAAAACGTACAAGTATTAAATACAATAGAACAAGCAGATTTTGGAACTGCCAACATTATTGAATTTACTTATCAAGCTACTAAACCTTATAAAACATTACCTGAGTCTGAAATAATAAGAGTATATGATAAAGTGCCAGTAAGAGCTTTATCACAAGAAATAATTTCTAATAGGATTGTTTATGGAAATTTTCAAGATAAACACACACCTCCTGCAAATTTAAATTATAATGTAGGAGTAAGCCAAAAATCAACATTTGCAATACCTTCTCCATCTAATCCTGTAGGATATACAGGAATTACAGAATATCCTAATAGTACGGTTAAACAAAATAGAAATTATCAAGCAGGTATTGTATTAAGTGATAGATACGGTAGATCTTCTACTGTATTACTATCTAATAGTCAAATACAAAATGTAATTGGTAATGATGCATTTGATGCTGCTACAATATATCATAACTATAGAACAAGTACAGAATCATCTTCATTGCCTATTTCTACTTTAAGTGGTGATTCAATTAAACTATTATTTAACGACCAAATTACAAGTAATCGAACATTAAACTCAGGTGCTCCTGGTTTATATAATGGAGATGCAGGTAGTTCAAATTATAATCCTTTAGGATGGTATTCTTTTAAAGTGGTTATTAAACAAACAGAACAAGAATATTATAATGTTTATTCTCCAGGTATTATGGATGGCCCACCTAATACTGTAACTAATTTAAATGACATAGCTGGACAAGTAGGTTTCGTAACATTGTTTAGTGATAATATAAATAAAATACCTAGAGATTTATCATTAGTAGGTCCTGATCAAAAACAATTTAGATCATCTGAAGATGAGTTTAGTGAAGATAACGAAACCTTAATGGTTTCAAGAAGTAGTGTAGAGTTATTTGGTAGAGTTACTCCTATAAATTCTGCTACACCTACACATAATGTTGCTTTTTATCCTAATACATCTACGCTTACCAGTGTAGACAACAATGTAACTATTATTGGTACAATAAGTGATATGTTTGGTATTACTGCTTCAGCAGCAACGGACTTGTATAATTCAAATTCAGATCCATTAATAGCTAAATTTGTACAAATAGCATCAAATCCGATAGGTAGTTTAACATCATCTAGTTCAAGTTATGCTTTTCAATTAGGTGTTTTTGAAACTGCACCAGTAGAATCATTATTAAATATATATTTTGAAACATCTACAACAGGATTAATTTCATCATTAAATAATGCAATATTAACAGGTAATACAGGATTAGCTACAGGACTTTTTAATTATAGTTTTTCTTTAAACGAAGGCATGAGTTTGAACTCAACAGTTGCAAATCAATTTGCAGTACAAACAGCAGCTTCTGCAGCTAATAACGATAGCCCAGTGCAAAATTCTAATTTAACTATTGTTAATATTAGAAATGGTAATAATGAAATAATACAAGAAGGAGACAATGGGCCATATTTTATTATGACTAAAAGTAATAATAATGGTCAACCATTAGATAAAAATAATCCAGCAACATATGATAATTATACGATTAAGACTGCTAGACTTTTTTATTATGGACCTAATTCAAACGTAATCGATCAATATAGCTTTACTTATAATAATGATGGAGCTACTTTAACATCAACAGGTGCATTACAAAATGTAGCACCTACCATAACTCCAAAGCCTTCTTCTATTTCTATGCAAGTTGGCCAAACAAGTCTCAATGCATCAAATAGTTTATTTAGCGCTGTAAACGGAAGTGCAGATACCTCTCCAGTTGGTGGTGCAGGAATTACAGTAAATAAAAAAGATTTAGAATTTAGTATAACTTCTCAACCAGCAGGTAACCAATTTAGCATAGATACTGTAACAGGCGAAATAACTATAACAGGTACACCAACAGGCCTTAATAATTTAACAATACAAGTAAAAGACGCAGGCGAATTAACTGATTCATTTACTACAGATGTTATTTTTGGCAATGCAGCAGTAAATTCAGGGTGGGGCCAGGGTACAAATGTAGCACAAGAATCTTTATTATCTGCTGGAGGGTCATCACTAGCTATATATTGGACAAGTGATGCAACTAATTCAGTTAACACAGGAGCTAGTGTTGCACCTATTTTAGATAGAACCATGAACGCTTATACTGGTACCGGAAATAATACTTTAGTTTTAAGCAGCACTTTACCTACTTCAGGTAACTATATTGAAACTAAAACAATAAATACTACTTCCGGTGGTATAACTTATGAATATGCTAATAGTAATTATAACGCTATTGGTAGTGCGATTGCAACAACACCTCAAAGTGAAGGTGGTCTTACTAGAGGCACAGGCTATATATTAGTAGATATATCTATAGATAATGATGCAGTTTCAGAAACTTATACTAATAGTTTACAAACTTCAGATTTATTAAGAGTTCAATTTCCTATAACTTTACAATACAGACCAGCTGGTGCAGCTGCAGATGCATGGGAAATAGCAAAAGATATAGAAGGTAATGAAATTAGGTGGGGAAGTACCACACAAAATCGTTATGCAGATTATACTCTTTATCCTATAAGTCAAAACGGGGGCCTTTCTTTTGAGGGTCGTTTAAAAGATGCAACAAATGCAGATGCAGGATTTGGGTCATTTGTAAATGATCCTAGTTCTACTAATAGTTCAAATCAAAGCGATTATATTCAATTAAACGTTGATACAATGTCTATATTAAACCAAGATGTTTTATCAACTCAAGGTAAAAAAATAGTTTGTGTTGGTGCAGCCGCAACAAAAGATAATGTAAAAGTATATTCTGATGAAGTAGATCGTTTTGGAGATTATAGATTAATAATACGTTATCCTTATGGAAGAAGTAACGAAAGTTTAAATCCAGCTCCTATTGTGCCTGGTTGGCCAGATAGTGTATTATCTGGAGGGCAATTACCTTCAAATATATATTCTAATGGGTCATATTTTATATATAATATTGATTGGGGTGATATGTATTATCCATATACTAGAACTAATCCTAGCATTACTTCTTATGCATATCAAGTTACTACAACTGGAGCAAATACAGCAAAAGCAGCAAGTGCTTTAGCGGTTGGCACAAGCGGTAAAGTTACGGTGTGGGCAAGAGAGCCTTTTTTACAATATGTAACACAATTTTATACCGACCAAGCATTAACAACTATATGGAATCCTCCAGCGTGGAGTGCTAGTACTTCTTGGAGAGGATATAATATTTTGGCTGGTCAAGATTTTTATCCACAATTTGATGGAACACAAACGTCAAATGTATCACAGTCAGGTACAAATATATTACAACAAAGTTATGGTATTGTAGGTGCTTTAACACCCTTTAGGATATGGTCTGCTAATTTTGATTCAAATGGTTTAAAATTAAAAGGCACAGCTGTACCATCTCAAATTGATCCTTAGTAATTTAAATTATAAATAAGTGATTATAAAATAAATGAGTGCAATAGTAGAAGTAAGATATTTTAACAGCTTTGTTTTAAAAAAGGTAGTTGATTCGGGTAATACACCTGTTTGGAATGGATCATATGGTATACCAAATTATAATCCTGGAGAAACTGGTGTGAGTTCTTATGGAACTATAACACCTCAAACTAATAATGAAACGCGAAACTGGATGATTGAAGAATCGCGTATACGAGGTGGGTATAATAACACTAGTACAACATTTGGCCCAAGAGCTTATTTAGTTGAAGAAGAGCCAAGTGCTAGGTTTAGAGGCCATGCATTAATATACTCTGGAATTTTTAATTCAACAACTGGAATAAACGAAAGTAATGTTTTTAGTGTTGGAGAAGATATAACTAGAAGTTTAGATCCAGCTAAAGGTACAATACAAAAATTATATGCAGAAGATTATTATTTAAATATATTTCAAGAAGATAAAGTAAGTCGTGCTCCAATAAATAAAAATGTTATTTATACAGCAGAAGGCAATCCATCTGTAACTACTAGTAACATGGTTATTGGAGAACCTCAAGGTTATTTAGGTGAATTTGGTATAAGTCGTAATCCAGAAAGCTTTGCTATATATGGATTTAGAAAATATTTTACAGACAAAGATCGTAACGCTGTTATGAGATTATCAAGAGATGGTTTAGAAGAAATACAACGATATGGTATGTATGATTTCTTTCGTGATAAACTTAGTGGCCTTGATAGTCAATATGGAGTAGGTAGAGCTTTTGGTATGTGGGATATACATACTAAACAGTATGTTGTTTCATTACAACCAAATCAACCTTATACACTTGGACCTTTAGGTGAAAATATAACGACAGATTATTATACAGTTTCTTTTGATGAATCTGTAAAAGGATGGACTAGTTTTTATAATTACAAACCCGCTATGGGTACTAGTTTAAAAAATATTTTTTATACATTTAATAATGGAACTACTTCTGCTAAACAAGCACAATTATACAGACATAATAGTGAGTCAGTAAACAGAGCTAATTTTTATGGAGTACAATATAAATCTACTATTAAATTTATATTTAATCCAGAGGTAAGTGCTTCAAAAGTATTTAAAACTATTAACTACGAAGGTAGTAATGGTTGGCAAGTTGATAACATTATATCAGATAAAACAGGTATAGGTTCTATAGATACAGGTTGGGAAACAACTTCAACAGGAGATAATTTTGACAAGTCTAATACAAACGATAGCACTGCTTTAATATATAGTTATAATGAAGGTGCATATGATAATTTCGGTAATCAGTTTCCTACAGCTATGACGCCACCTATTAATAGAGCAGGGTTTGATCGTAAAGAAAATAAATACTTTGCTAATATAATTAACAATAGTCCAGCAACGTCTGGTGAAGTTAGGTTTGGTAATCAAATAACAGGTATTAAAGGATATTTTACAACTGTTACTATTTCAACAGATACTAATACAGATCCTGGCGGTATGAAAGAAATTTTTGCTGTATCTTCACAGTATAACATATCATCATATTAAATGGAATTAGAAGCAAAAAAAGAATTAAATATAATACACAACAATGGTAAAATAGTTGATACTAAAGATATTATACCAATTACTCATGAGTTTGCAGATCAAATATATATGCGTAAAATGGTTATGTCTAAAGGCCAAGTAGTTATAGGAGCTAAACATAAACATGAGCATGTATGGTTTTTATTAAAGGGTAGAGTATCAATTAGAGAAAACAATGAGATTATTACACATCTAGCACCTTGTTATACTATATCAAAACCTGGTGCACAACGAGTAATATTAGCTCATGAAGAATCTATTTTTATTAATATACATAAAAATCCAGATAACACAAAAGATATTAAAAAATTAGAAAATCAAATAGTGAAATAATGGCATTCATAATAGGAGCAGCTATTGGAGCCGGTGCTACGTTATTAGGAACTGGTATCATGGCTAACCAACAAAAACAACAAGCTAAAGGAGCTAGAAACGAAGCAGCTAGATTGCAAAGAGATATTGAACTTTTAGAAAAAGAGCGCAATAAAACAATACCTGTAATCAACCCATATGCAAACGCTGAAGATTTAAGTTATATGATTGAAAATTTTTCAGAGGAATTTTCAAACCCATTTGCTAATTTAGGTGTTGCAACTCAAGCTGCTGAAATACAAATACAAGAAACAGATAAAGCTTTAGCTAACACTTTAGATTTATTAGCTGCAACCGGTGCTAGTGCAGGTGGAGCAACTGCTTTAGCTAGAGCCGCTGCTGAATCAAAAAAGAGTGTATCTGCTACTATTGAACAACAAGAAGTACAAAACGAAATTATGAGAGCTAAGGGTGAATCTCAACTACAAGCAAATCGTATTTCAGAACAAGTAAGGGTACAATCAGCTTTATTTGGCGAAGCAACAAGACAACAACAATTAGATGCAGAAGGACAGTTGTTTGTATACAGAGAAAAAGATAATCGTATGATGGAACAACTTGATCGTAAACAAGCTCAAATTACTGGTCAACAACAAAGACAACAATCAGCTAGTAACAATGCGGCAAATATTATGGGCCAAGGCGTAAGCAGCGCAGCCCAAGTTTTTTCATCTGGTTTACAGGCTAAAGCATCAAGTAGAGCAAATCAACAAGGAACTTTAGATGCAGGTGGTACAGGTAATCAAGGTTCTGTAGTAGCATCACAAAAAACAGGTAAAAAATGAGCACATATAGACAACCCGGTACCCCAGACGTTGGAGGAGTTGGAAAACAAATGGAAGCAATACAATCTATTGCTAATGTCTTTATTGATGCTAACAAATTAAAAATTAAGCTTAACAACGAAAAAGCAAAAAGGATACAAAAAGAAAATGCTGAAATACTTAAGTTAGCTCAAATTGATACACAGCTATTTTATAAAGGATTAAGAGAAGCACAAGGAGATAGAGCTGATTATATGTTGTTTGATGATTTAGTTAATCAACACACTAATTTATTAACTCAAATACAAGATAAAAACTTAGGTAAAGAAAGTTTTAAAAGTGTATCAGCAGAAAGAAATAGAATACAAAAAGAACTTAATCAACTTGTACAGTTAGCAGAAGCTGAAAAAACTTTTGCTAGCAGTTATATAGAAAACTTTAGTGACAACGATAAATACTTATCTAATCAAGGTGGTGCAACAACTGCCAATGGCAATGCAGAACACATGATGATGGCAAATGTTTTTACTGGTATGAAGCAAGGAGAAGGATATAGTATATATAAAAGTTTTGAAGATGGAGTTGCTTACTATACTATAAGTAATCCTAATCTTGAAGGAGGTAAAAAGAAAGTAGAAGCCGAAGGTTTCTTGTCAAAGGTATATGGTAAAGTTCCAAACCTTGATGAACAAATTGCTGCAGGTTTAGTTGCTTTAGGTTGGACAACTTCAGCTGGATCACCTACGCCAACTTTTAGAAATTTAAGTAGGAAAGATTACGATTTAGGTGTAGCGCAAATGAAAGCTGCTTTATATCAATCAACAATGCAAAGTTCAATAGAAGATATAAATGCTATTGCTGTAGATATATTTGGATTTAAAGATGATTTTATAGAATCTGCAGAAAGAGAAGATGGTAAATTTGCTGGTCAACCTATATCAAAAGAAGATGCTGCGATATTTAAAAGCAGTACAGATAGTGACGGTAATCCAAGAGGCTTTGATTATTATTTTGATTCTAAAATGCCTATGTACCAAGCACCTAAAGAAGATACTAGTGGTAGAAGAGGTGGAGGTGGTGGTAAAGGAACTAAAAGTAGAAATGTAAGAGTACATTTAGATCAATTGTTAGAGTTACCTGAAACTCAAACGTTTATGGACCCATTTAAAAAATATTCTGATTTCCCAGAATTAGGTGATAGAATAAGAGACATGGGATTTGTTGAATTAACTCCATCGTCTGGTAGGACTTTAGACGAAGGTGAAACAATTAAAGTAAACTTTTATCGTTACCAAGATCCAATAACAAAAATAGAACAACAAATTGATGATAACGACGATTTGTTTATGGTTAAAGCCAAAATAAGATTTATGACTAATGATAATTTAATTACTATTACTGATAAAGATGGTATAGAAAGAAAAATTAGAACAGGTGATTTAAGTAGACTTAGACAAGATGAAATAAGAAGACATAAAGAACGTTATGGCGATGGACCGCAAAACTTACCACCCTATATAATATCATCAACTAAAATAGAAGAATAGTGAAACAATTTAAATCAAATGGTTTTATCTATAGCATAGACGATAAAGACGAAGATAAACTTAAAAAAGATTTTCCTGATGCTGTAGAAGTTACAGAAGAAATAAATGTAACTGAAAACGGAAAAAAGCCGGATCCTCCCGAGACAGAGAGCACAACTCAGGAGGAGAAAGATCCAGTGCTCGACGTTACGGAATCATCTTCGGAAGATATTTCTTTGGATTTACCAAAATCTGAAGATATAAAAGTTGAAACAAAAACTAAAGATTCTACAGTAGATACTACAGACTATAAAGGTTTACAAGAAAGACTTGATGAGGTAAACCTCAAAATAGAAGAATATAAACGCAGAACAGAAAACTTTGCTAAGCCTGTTTATTATACTCCTGAAATATTAGAAGAGTTTGTTGGTCTTACTAAAGAGCGTGATCAGTTATTAAAAAAATATCCTGAGCTATCAACTGAAGAAGAAAAAGGAGAGTTTTTTTTATTAGATGCTATTAATGACATTGTACAAGCAGCTAATGAAGGATTTTCTAGGACTGATATTATACAACCTACTTTTGATTTAATATCTCAAGGTATAACTGGAGACGATGAACAAGATCGTAAAGCTATACAAGGTGTTATTGATCAATACAATGCCAATGCAGATAATATAAAAATATCTGATGAGATGCGTCGTTTTGAAGATACTTATAATAAAATGGGTGGTGGAATTACAGGTTTTGCATTTGGTTTATTTGATGAACCAGGTGCGGTTTTACCTATTTATTTTGGATCACTTGCATCTTTAGCAGGTACAGCAGCAAAGAGTACAGCAGCACAAGAAAAAATGTTGCAAGGTGCAGCAGCTGGAGCTACTATAGGTACGGTAGTTCCTGGTATAGGAACTGCGTATGGTTCTGTAGTAGGTTCAGTAGCAACATTAGGTGGGTTTATGGAAGCCATGTTTACTTTTACTGATATATTATTTGGTGATATGCAGAAAGGTAAACCAACTGTAGAAAAAACAAAAGAAATTTTAACAAACGCAGAACAATATGCAGATTTAATTTCACGAGCAAATAATCGCGGTATTGCTATAGGAGTTATAGATGCTATAACAGGTGGTATGGCTAAATCACTTGGTTTAGCTTTAAAAGGTAGAGGTTTTTCTAATATTAAAACTGGTGCAACATTAGTTGGAACTGATATGATTGGTGGTGGTACTGGAGAATTTTTAGGTCAAAAGTTTGCTGGACAACCTCTAGATATAAAAGAAATAGGTTTTGAAATGGTTACGCCTGGTATTGCTGCAGGTGTTGGTGCTAAGGCTATATCTAACGTTGCAAAAGATGTAAGGGTACACCAAGTTGAAAAAAAATTAAGGCCAACTGGTGATAACATGCTACAAATTTTTAGTCAAGATACACCTACAGAAGAATTACAAGTTGAAGTAGCACGTATGCCTGGATCTTTAGATGCTTTAAAACTAGATTTAAGGAGAGCTCGTACGGCAAATCAAATTACCAAAAAGGGTATTGCTGAAGTATTAAATAATTTTAGAGAAACAGAAAATGCTATAAGAGTTGTTGAACCTATAGTTTATGGTGATATTAATAAGCGTTCTAAATTAGTAAATAATGTAAGAAAATTTCTTAGTTTACAAAAAAGAGAAAAACAAAGTATACCTATATTAACTGGTCCTATTAATGCTGAAATAGAATCTTTGTCTAATGAAATTCAAACAGAACTTCAGCAAATGCAAACTCAGCGAATCAGTGATAAGGCAAAGGCAGGTGAACAAATAGGTGCAAAAGTTGAAGTAGTTAAAAACGATGCAGAGTTTTTGTCATGGGCTAAAGAAAACTTAACAGCAGAAGAGTATACAGAAGTTAGTGATAATTTAGTAAAGGGCATAGGCGGTGACGGTTTATATGTAGATAGAAAAGGAAAAGGGACTACTATTGTTACAAACTTAAGTAGGTTAGATGCAACTAGACCTTTTAAAGATCCATTAAACCATGAGTTAGGACATTTTGTTTTAAAAAATTTATTAGATGATAATCCTAAAACCACAAAAAAACTAGCTGATAGTTTAAAAAAATATTTAAATAAAATACAACCAGATTTATTAAAAGAAGATTCTAATTTTTCAAATAGATTAAGACTATACAAAAATAAACCTGAAGCTATTCAAGATGAGGAAGTTTTAACTTTATTTATAGATGCATTAAATAGAAATCATATAAAATATACTGATACTTTTGGCCAACAGCTTTTAGATTTTATTAATAATACATTTAAAAGTTTAGGTTTACAAGCTGAATTTAGTAATGGTAGAGATGTATACAATTTTTTAAAGGGTTTTAACGATAGTTTAAACAAGGGAGAAATTAGCCCTCAAGCATTAAGAGTAACTAAAGGTGTTGGTGTTGAAGGTGGTTTAGAAGCTACAGGTTTATTACAAGATGCTACACCTGCTGTAGAAGTAGAAACAGAAACAAGTACACAACCTACTGAATCTGATTTTGCAGGTATAATAAAAGAAACATTAGAAGAAACTAGTCGCCAAGAAATGGCTGATAAAGTAAATAAAATATATGCTGAAAAAGGTATGAGAGGTTTTGGAGAGATTGTAGATCTGTACGAACCTATGATACAAAAAGCCGCATCAAAACTACAAAACTTACCAGGCTATGAAACTTACAAAGAGGATTTTATTGCTGAAAGTATTTCAGGACCTACTGGTTTATTAGATTTAGTAACTAAGTTTGATCCTGAAAAAGGTGTACCACTTTCGGGTTATGTAAATAAGTATCTACAAGACCGCATGAGAGGTATACAAGGAAGAATATTCCCAGAGAAATTTACTACTGATGTAACAGAGGAAGCAGGGGTTGCGGATATAATTGATGTACCAATAGAAGAAACTACTGAAACAACAGGGCCTAAGGGTATAGTACTTAAAAATAAAATATTAAAAAATAAACCAGAGCTAAAACAAAAGTTTCAAGATATAGTTAAGGAAGAATTTGAAAAAATACCTGAAGATCAAAGGACATTTAAAAATTTAATGTCAAGGTCTCCATCATCAAAACTTTCTATAATAAACAGGGTCAATGAAGAGATTATAGTACCACTAATTGGTGACATAAGGTTAAGTAGACTTGATACTAAAAATAATACAAGTACAAAAGAATATATTGCTTTAACTAAATTTTTACAACCATTAGCACAAGAAATATTAGATGCATTACCAGAACAATCTGTAAGTTTAGAAAAAGCAGCATCAGGTAGATTACTTGGTACTTCAACTGGTTTGCCAACAAAAGTATTACAAAACTTTTATGAAAATACTGGTCAAAGATATGGTAGAGATCAAGGACTTATTCAGTTTAAAAAGAAAGAAAACTTAACAACAGAAGATGTATTAAAAGCTATAGGTATTAATGAAGGTTTAATAACAGGTGCACCAAGACAAGAAGGTATTGTAGCTCAAGCTTTAACTAACTTGTTACGAAGCATGTTAGTAAATCAAGAAATTAGATTACAAGAACTAAGTTCACCGCAAGAAACTGCAGATATTGCTACAGGTAAAAGCCGCTTAATGTTTACGTTAGAAGAGGCAGAAAATAATCTTAATAACGAAGAAAAGAAAGCTGCAAAAAAGAATAATAAAAGATTACCTAAAGATAAACAACCACCAAAAGGTTTAGAAGAAGATGATCAATTAGCAATAAACAATGCTGCATTGGTAGATGCTGAGATTAATCAAGAGATACAAGACTTTTATAAAAGCAGTAAATTAAATCAAGAGTTTAATAAAATATTAGAAACAGCAAGCAAAACTAAAATACCTAGAACTGAAGTAATAGACGCTGAGACAGCTAAAAAGTTAGGTGAATCAAGAAAACGTTCTAAAAAAATACAACAACTTATTAATAAGTTTGGTATACTACCTTATGAAGATGATTTTTTAGGTTTACTTTATACAACACTAGCCGATGGTAAGCTTGGTGAGCAACAAATGCAATGGTATAAGAAAAACTTATTAATACCATTTGCAAGTGCTATGAACGACATATACGCGTCAAGAGTACAAATGATGCGCGATTTTAAAGATTTAAAAAAGTCTTTAAAAGATGTTCCTAAAATGAAAAAATTAAAAAATAAAGCTGGTAATTTACCATACACAAATGAAGACGCGGTTAGAGTTTACATATGGAATAAATCTGGTTACGATATACCAGGCTTAAGTGAAAGATCAAAAAGAGATTTATTAACTTATGTATTTAAAAATCCACAATTAAAGGTTTATGGTGATAAGTTAATAAAAATTACCAAACAAGATGGTTATCCAGAACCTCAAAACGAAGGTTGGTCAGATTATGGAATTAATATAGACTTAACTAGAAGTGTAAACAATACTAAAAGAGCTAGATATTTACAACAATGGCAAGCTAATGTAGATGAAATATTTTCTAAAAATAATTTAAATAAATTAGAAGCTATATATGGTAAAAAATACAGAAATTCATTAGTAGATATATTAAAAAGAATGAAGTCAGGTCGTAATAGACCGTTTACAGGAACAGAAAGTAGAGTAGGATCTGCAATAGATTTATATTTAACAGGTTCTACAGGGTCAATTATGTTTTTAAATATGAGGTCCGCCATATTACAAACTATTTCATTAACTAACTTTATTAATTATTCTGATAATAATCCTGTAGCAGCAGGTAAAGCTTTTGCAAATGTTCCTCAGTTTAGCTCGGATGTTGTTACATTAATAAACTCTAACTTTATACAAGATAGATTTGGTGGTTTAAAATTAGATGTTAGAGAAGAACAAATACAAAATATAATTCAAAAAGGAGGACTAGGTGCTTTATACGCTAAAATTTTTAAACTAGGTTATTTTCCTACAAGACTAATGGACTCGTTTGCTATAGTAACAGGTGGTGCTACATTTTACCGTAATAGAATAAACACCTATAAAAAACAAGGCTTGTCACAAACAGAATCAGAAAAACAAGCAATGATTGATTGGCAGGAAGCAGCAGAAAATGCTCAACAATCTTCAAGACCTGATAAAATAAGTAAAATGCAAGCTGACAAAATAGGTCAATATTTTTACACGTTTCAAAACGTACCTTTACAATACATGCGTTTGATGAATAAGGCTGCTATGGATTTAAAAGCAGGTAGGGGTAATCCTGTTGAACATTTAGGTAAAATAGTTTATTATGGTGCTATACAAAACTTAATATTTACAACACTACAGCAAGGTCTAGCATTCATGGGTATTAATCCATTATCTGATGAATTAAAAGAAGAAGATGAAGAAAAACTTTATTATGCAATGAATGGTGTTTTAAACTCTTTGTTGTCAGGTTTTGGAATGTATGGTTTTGCTATATCAACAATTAAAGATTCAGCTTTAAGCTTAGCCAAAGAATTAAATAAAGAAAAAGGTAAGAAAAAAAATTTTGGTAAACCAATATTAGAATTACTTGATATTTCTCCACCTGTAGGAGCTCGTGTAAAAGATCTTGTATATGGAGTCAAAGGACTTAATGACGGTTATAGAGCTAGAGATTATAAAAATAGACAAGGAAATTTTGATTGGGATATATATTTTAAATTAGTTGGTGAAGATCTAAAAGAAGGTAAAACTGTTAGGTTAGAACCAATAGCAAGGACTTTAACTGGAGGAACTAATTTACCTTTTGATAGATTAACACAAAAATATGAAAATTTAAGTAATGCTTTTAACGAGCAAAATACTTATATGCAAAGACTTGCTACAGGGCTTGGTTGGCCTGGTTGGCAGGTAGGTATAGAAACAAAATATAATAAAAAACAAAAAAAGAAAAGTAATATAGTAAAACCGTATAGGCAACCTAAAGCTACAAGGCCTAAACAAAGATTACCAAAAAGAAGATAAAGATATGAAAAAATCACCGATCATGGGTAAAATAAGCGGGCCCTGTAAAGCCGCGGCAAAAAGAAAATTTAAAGTATGGCCATCTGCATATGCCTCTGGTTGGGGTGTAAGATGTACTAAAGCTGGTGGACCAGGTAAAATGGGAAAAAGTAAAAAATAATGGCTAAAGAATATCGTGGTGTACTTAAAGCAAGAATAAATAAGTTATATGGTGGTGATGTTACATGCGGAAAAATATTCAAATTAAAAGCACGTAACAATGCTACTAAACGCGATATACAATTAGCCAATTGGTTTATAAACATGCAAAATTGTAAAGGTGGCAGATCCAAAAAAAGGGACAGGTAAAAAACCTAAAGGTTCTGGTAGACGTTTATATACAGATGAGAACCCTAAAGATACAGTAAAAATAAAATATGCTACTGTAGCTGATGCTAAAGCTACGTGTAGTAAAGTAATTAACATAAATAAACCTTTTGCTAGAAAAATACAAATACTAACAGTGTTAGAACAAAGATCTAAGTTTGGAGGTAAACCTAAACAAGCTGCTATAGCTAAAAGTTGTAAAAATAAAGTAAGAAAAAAACATGGCAGAAAAAAAACCTGAGTGGAAAGATAGTAAATACGCAGATGCTAAAGGTAAGTTTAAAGAACTTAACTGTGGTGATTTAGCAAATTGGTTAATCAAAAGTAGAAAAGGAAATAAAAAAGCTATTGTTGGTAGTTTAAATCAACAAATAGTATTTAACCGTAAAAAAAATCCTAGCTATGCTAGAAAAATGAAATGTGCTAGAAATAAAGCAATGAAAAAATTAGGATAATGAATTTATTTGAAGACTTTGACACAACGCAATTATCTTTACGCAGACCTCCAGCTAACGATTCTTTACAAACATTTAAAGAATTACAAGAGTTAGGTACGTTAAACGTAGATCCTAACTTTGTTCAAGATAAAGACGATATTATAGGAAGTTTTGAAAACATAAATAAAACTAGTGGTTTACCATTTCCTAAAAATGAAATAAGTAAACTACAAGATGATTCATCTGTTGTAATAAAACAACTAAAGAATTATTTTAATAGACCTAGGCCAAAAGATATTGCAAAACAATTAGGTGTAAACATGGAAAATGTAGATTTACCATCAATGAAAACTCCATCATATCC
>CETG01191925.1_pt1 | contig 30426 bp, 25 predicted proteins | sample 361471 | NCBI WGS metagenome assembly CETG01 (sample SAMEA2622696, study PRJEB7988) | marine metagenome | isolation source: saline water (ENVO:00002010), including | reverse complement strand
TCATCTACAATTATAGTAAGAGGATTAGCAACAGGACGAATTACAATCGGAAATGAAATAAAAATAATTATTAAAGAGCTTAAAGTTGGTTTAATACTTGGCGTATTATATGGATTAATGCTAGGTGTTTTTGCAAGTTTGCAATTTGTAAACTCGAATCCAATCATTGGAATAGTTGTCGGTTTAAGCATCTGTTTTTCTATGCTAATTGCCACTGGTGTTGGAACATTTACCCCTTTAATATTAAAAAAATTTGATATAGATCCAGCCATTGCGACTGGTCCATTTGTAACAACTAGTATTGATATTTTAGGTGTCTTCCTATACTTTATAATCGCTAGCTATTTACTTGTTATATAAAAATTGTTCTACCTTTTATTAATATGTACTGTACTTTATCTTTTTTTTATTATTTTTATAATATCTGGTTTATTTAAACATGATATATTAAAAATCTCTCATTTAGAAAACCTTCCATTTGTCTCTGTTGTCATAGCAGCAAAAAATGAAGAAGATAATCTTTCTCATTTAATTGATGATTTAATAAAACAAGAATACCCTTTAAATAAATTTGAAATCATCATTGTTAATGATAGATCATCTGATTCTACTTCTGATATATTAAAAAAAACATCAGAAAATTATTCTTTTATTAAAACAATAGAAATTGAAAAGAAATCAGAAACAATGACTCCAAAAAAATTTGCAATTAGCCAAGGTATTAAAATGGCAAAAGGGGAAGTAATTATAGCAACAGATGCAGATTGTCGAGTAGGTAAATTTTGGATTTCCAGTATGACATATAGCATCATAAATAAAAATGGAATAATTATTGGCTATTCAGAGATAAAAGAAAATTTAGGAACTTTTTTTGAAAAATATCAAAAAATTGATTTTTTAGCTATATTAATTGCTAATGCTGGAGCAGCTGGATGGAATCAATATTGGTCTGGAACAGGGCAGAACTTAGCATATTACAAAAAAGATTTTTTAAAAATTAAGGGTTTTGAACCCGTTAAAAATGATATATCAGGTGATGATATGTATTTAGTTCAATCAATTTCAAAATTGAAAAATGGATTCATTCATATTGATCCTAATTCATACGTTAAAACAAAAGCTTTAACATCTATTAAAGAATTTATAAATCAACGAACACGATGGTCATCAAATTCTAAATCCACATATCGTACAACTCCATTCTTTTTATTATTTCTCATAACTTCTTTCACCCAAAATTTTTTAATTTTGTTATCTCTTTTATTTTATCAACATTTATTATCTTTTTTTTTAATAAAATTTTTATTTGATACTTTAGTTGTTTATTTGGGAGCAAAACTATTCAATAGAAAATTTCATTTTGAAGTATATTTAATTTGGGCAATTTTGCAACCTATATATATTCCAATTATTGGAATATTAGGTTTAAGAGGAAAGTTTAGTTGGAAGCCATGAGATTGTTTTATTGTTTTTTATTTTTTATTTGTCTTCCAAAATGTCAAAATTATCAACTTACTTGTTTTGGTTTTCACACAACAGATATAAAACAAAAAATTTACCATTCAAAAAGAATTGATTTTGAAATTCAAAATAGAGGTTTAATGGATATAATTTGGCCAGCACATAATAAATATATTACTTATTTTGATTCATCAACATTTTTTTTAAAGTCATGGGAAAAAAACATTAATCAAGGAACATATAAAAATTCTCTTAATGCAAAAATAGACTCATCTCAATATATGTTATATAATAATAATCAAATTTTTAAAATAAATAATCCACTACATACTATTTTCACTCTTTTAGCAATGGTACAATCCTTATCCTCAAAATCTATAGATACAAAATGGTTTAACTATGAACATCAAGGCAGAATTGGAAAAGCAAGGTTCCTCTGGGCAGACTCTACAATGGTTTGGAATGGTAAGGATTCAATTTTATGCGATCATTATAGAATGGATATCAATATAAAAGATTCGACACACACAATTAAAACAACAAAAGATTATTTTATGGATAATATTTACCATTCAACGTATGTAAAAGAATTATGGGTAATGCGCGATAAAAAGAAACATATAATTAAAGCAAGTGCAAAAAGTCCTTGGGTTACTTTTATTGCGAGACTTAATGATTAATAATATAATTATTAAATTTATTTAACCAATCAGTATTCTTTTTTACCGTATGAATAAAATAAACTTTTTTTTAATATTCCTTATTGTGTCTTTTTCTGAATCACAACAAAATTCACTTAGAAAAAAACATCCATATAAACATAAAAATCTTATTGGTGAATGGATTTTTGAATCTATGACAACAATTAAAAAATCCAAACGAAAAGAAATAACTATATTATATAAAGATAGGAAAAATATTGAAAAATTAAACTTTAAAGATTCGGGAGCGATAGTATTTAATGTATTAAATGATGGTATAAAAAAAAATGGTGAAGGGGTATGGTATGCAGAAAATGATTATTTAACTATTATAGTTGACTCTGATACAACATACGGTACATATACAATTAAAGAACTCAAATTAACATTAGTAATAAATTACGAAAAAACAGAAAAATCATATGAATATGATACAGTTATAAAATATAATAAAGCAAAATAATCACACTATAATAACCTTTAAAATTATATATGCATCCTAAGACTTTATTAAAAATTTTTTATAAAAAAATTATATTTTGGGTGTTTCTTATAATAGTTATTACACTTGCTATTAATTATGGTATAGAAAAAAAGATAATTGTTTTTATAGCATTTATAGTTAGTGTGTTTACGGAAGCATTTGTAGGCATTGGTGCATTAGTAGCCGCCATACCTTTAATCGGACCTATGATAATAAAAATAATTACCATACCAGTTTTTTGGATTTTTAATGCAATGGGTACTTTAGTATCAGGTGTAGCTATTAAAAAAGGTTATGCTACAGAATTAGCAAAAGGCAGGATTTTAACCCTAGCGCTTCTGATAGGGATGATAGTTGGCTATATTATAGGAAATCTGATTCCATTATAATGAACATTTTAATATTACAAGGCCCCAATCTCAATCTACTTGGATTAAAGTCATCGCATTCTAAAAATCATTTAACCTTAAATAAGCTAAACAATGATCTTCGAAACTATATTAAAAATAAAGGAATAACTTTAAAATTTTTACAAACACATAAAGACTTTCAAGCTATTAATTTTTTACAACGCAATAGAAATAAAGCGGATGGATTGCTTTTTATCCCAACATCATGGGCAAAAAATCATCAAACTATATTTGAAACTATTCAATTAATTAATATAAAGACTTCCATTATTTATTTTGATAAACCATTTAATTTTGGAACCACTGAAAAAGATTCTATTATGACAGGTAAAAATATTAAGCCATTTAGCGGAGATCCTCTTTCTTCCTGTTTGAAAGGTTTAGATCAAATCATAAAATGAAATTCACTCCATTAAAAGTTTTTGTTTTTACAAGCATATTATTTGGACAAAATTATGAATATTCAAAAAATTCACCATTATCTATTCTTTCTACAATAGAACCAAAACAAAGAAAAATTATTTCAATAATAAATAAATTTAATCCACTATGGGTGGATTCATTAAAATTAATTTTGCCTTGTAAAGACATCCCTGTTCCAAGAAGAACCATGCGCCTACCTAATGCTCCAAGAACTTATAGAAATGGAACACATCGTGGAATCGATTTTTTTGCAAATTGGGGTACCCCTGTTCATTCTGTAGCTAAAGGTGTGGTTGTTAGAGCTGATCATAATTACAAAGAAGTTCCAGCTAATTTTAGAGTTAATATGCTTAAGGCAAGTGAAAAAGTAGGAAATACCCCTTCAGATATTTTTAATAATATTCTTCTAGGAAAAGCGGTTTTTTTAGATCATGGTTTTGATTTAATCAAAGGTTTTCGGGTTATTACAATCTATGCACATCTTTCATATATCGAAGATTATATACAACCAGGATATAAAATATCAGGGGGTGAAATTATTGGAAAATCTGGAAATACTGGAATGAGAGAAAGTACTATTGGATCTAAAGCGGGTTCTCATCTTCATTGGGAGATGATCTTACAGAAAGATAGAGAAGAAATTTACCTGGGAAAAGATGTTCCTAATCCCGAATTATATGAAATGTTAAAAAATATATTTAATTAATCAGGGATATTAAAAAATATCCCTGATTAAATATTCTTTATATTTTTTAGAAATTAACAACCATCTCAACAAGATTATTATTATCAAAATAATTGTTAACTAATCTCATTGAATAAGCAATATCTATTGTTAATTCTCCAATAGGAACATTCACCCCAGCGCCAAAACTAGCACCAAAAGGGGATTTTGTGATATCATCCCAATCATCATCAGAATAACTACCTTGATCTCCAATCACGCTTTGCATTGACATTCCCCCGCCAACCCAAACTGAAGATATATTATATTTTGCTGCCAAAGAATACCCACTAGTACTTAAACTATTATTAGTAAAAGAACCTAGTAATTCTAAACCAGCTATTGGCTTGTAATTTAGACCAATATCTAATTGAGCAGGTAATTCAAAAGATTGAGCTTGAACTCGAAATCTCTCCACAAGAGAACCCGATTCAGCATCTTCAGGAATGAGAGATTGCTCAAGATCAGAACCACCATATGTTAATCTTCCGCCTAAGTTTTTTAAAGCTACACCAACGCTGATTGGAAGTTCATTAAAATCATATTGTACTCCTAAATCTCCAGCAAGACCAGAGGCAGAAGTATTCAATATGGTTTCATTTACGTATTTTAAATTCACCCCAAAACGAACATTGTCAGCATATGCACGACTATAATTACCCGTTACAGTCATAAACGATGGTGAATAAGTAGCTCCTGTACCATCTGTTTCTGATGCTGTTGTTACTGGAATATCACCAAAATCAAAAGATTTAACTGATAAACCAACAGTACCAAAAGAACCTAATTGACTTACAAGCCCCATATATGAAACTCCAATATCAGCAAGATAATTCATGTTAGATACCAATAATTGACCACCAGCATCTAAACCGGATGTACCCGATGGATTCGCATACATAGCATTAACACCCTTTGCCATTGAAACACTAGCATTACCTAACGCAAGATTCATAGCTCCACCAGGAACTAACAACTGAGATGCACCCGCTGTACCTTGTGATTTTATAGCTCCTGCTGATAGTAAAGATGATAGCAAGAAAATCTGCATAACTATCAAAAGTTTTGAATACAATTTATTCATAATATTATCTCCTAATCCTCTTTATTAATAGACGTCAATTCTTTGCTCTGGCTGAACAATTCCAAGTTTTAAAACTTTAGAACCACCATTTGCAGTTTCAACATGAGCCAAATACATACCACTAGCAACTGGGACATCAAAATTATTTGTTAAATCCCACTCAAAATATTGAGTGCTACCAGTATGGGTTAAAGTTTTGACAGGCTGTCCTGCTAAATCAAAAATTCGTATTTTAGTTGTGCTACCATCTGCTGGTAGATGAGTAAATTGAACTTTTTGTTCTAGTGGATCTCTTTCTTCTGGATTATATCCAAAATAAGGATTTGGCCAAACATTGACATTATTAACCTCATATGCAACAGTTTGACCGTTTAATCCATCTGTTGAAAATGTAAACTTATCAGTTCCCGTATTTGGTTTGTTTGTAACCCATCTATATACACTACCAGTTGCAGGAAAATTAATGATAAGCCCTTTAGCGTAATCTCCACTAATTTTAACAACACCTAATGAATTAGCAGGCTCTAAAAACCATCCTCTTGCAAGAAAAGTTGCAGTATCGTCTGCTGTCCACTGAGTAGAATCAGCACTACTTAATTCACTCAATGCCACTGAATCAGGAGTGCTACCATAGCCATTCCAATTATTCCATATTGTTCTTGCCATTACTTCTGAACCAGCAAAATCAGGATATGCATATTCACTAGCAATAGTTTCATCATATCCAACAGTTCCAGGTGATGTATTATTTGGATTTCTCCAGTAAACCCAATCTGTTCCTGGATCATTCTCTGCTCCAGAATCTTCAAGTTCACCATGCCAATTATATGTACCACTTCCATCAAAATCATAAATCCAACAAATCATTTGATAATCATCACTAGGATCAGATAAGACTCCAACGTTCCACAATTCAAATGGCACATCAATAACGGCTCCTGATGTATATGCCAACCATGCTTTAGAACCAGTTTCAGTAAACCGCATTTCAAAATCATTAGGAATAGCGTTCGCCCAGTTACCTGGAGATCTAAACACCCTAGCATAATATGATTCTTGATCCGCAGGAGTACCACCACCTTGAGTTGCAAAATAATATCCACCGTTTGAATTTTCTAAAAACGGAAGTCCATCAGGATATGTTAACCAAACATCCGATTGTAACGCACTTGCATTAGGAGCATCAGAATTTTGTTCTAATGCTGTCACTCCATCATGAACCATATAAATACCATGAATACCGTTTGATGGACCATTAACCATAACCTGAACACCATCAAACACTGGATTTGCATTTTCTCCATAAGCTGTACTTGCAGGTACTGCAACACCATCTACAACATCTTCAAATTTTAATCCACTTTGCAAATTTGCACGCTCTACAACCATTGTATTGGTTGTTGTATTCATAACACTCCAATAAATAACAGTTTTAGTTTCTAAACCAGCAGCTGCTTGCCCAGCTGGATCTGCTGTTGCCATCCAAAGACTAGATACTGTATCTTGATAAAAGTGATCTTCATTAACACTAACTTCATAACTATCACCCGTTAGTTTTGTAGGGTCTACTACCTTAACTAATATTGAACCATCTGAAGTTCCCGCAGATCGAGCTGTTGCAACCATATCGCCTACACTAGCAGTAGAATCATGAGCCGCCCATGTACCTGATGCTTGTGGTTGAACAGTAATTACCTGATTTGAACTCTCTAAAGTTTTAGGAATACCATATTGATTATAACCATAAGCAGTCACAGAAAAATAATATTTTCTATTTGTTTTTAATGGAACCCCTCCTCCTAATTGATCTTGATCAATTAAAAGATGCCTTTGAATACCTGAGTTAGTACCATGCTGTACTGTCATAGTAACAGTTTCTCCAATATTAGGATCAAAAACAGCATCCATCACCTCTGCTACGCCATTATTTAAATCAAAAGTAGCAATTCTTTTTGTAGCACCTGTTCCAGATCCAGTCTCATGCTGATAAACATTATATCCTTCAAAAGTAAAATATGTGTCTTCACCTTCAAATGTAGTATCAATCTGCGTAATATACTGAACATGGTAAATTTCTGTAGTATCAGATGTAGTATCATCAACAACAACAACATTATATGTAGTGTCAACTGTTAAATGAACATCTAACCCAGTTAAATCAGAAAACCAACCCGTAGCAAAAGTAGTATCAAAAGATACCGGCACAGGTAATTTATCTATAACATCAATCTGATTATAGCTCTCAGCCGTACCATCCCATGATAAAAGTATTTCACTAGGCATTGTACTTACCTCTACTGTAGGGTTTGGAGGAGAAGCAGGCAAAGCAAACTGTATATCATATGCCAGCTGAGCTAAGAGATCAACTTGTTTAAGGTAATCAACAGAAGCTTTAGCTTCACCAGCAGCCGCATGCATAATAGCAAAAACAACTTCTTGAGAGTCAGATGGAGCCATATTAAACGGTCCAGCGTTCATAAGAAAACGTCTATCTCCCGAAGCATGTAAATCTGGATCAACCAAAACATCATCTGATGAGCCAGTGTCATCAGATGGATTTCCAGGGTGAACAAAGTTTGAACCACCACTTGCCTCAACAGGGAAAGGTGATCCATCTCTCATTAAACCCTGCATGTAATTATACACTTCTTGAACATCATTTGGATCTGTATAAACAGGGTCACCATTAATATATTTTGAAAATGAAGTCATTGATAAATTTCTATATCCTGGTACCTGTCTCCCATTAAAGAAAGCCGTATCCCCAGCACTTGGAACCATTGGACCTTGAAAAAAATCATAACCTACAGCAGGAGTTCCTCCAGAATAACTACTGTAATACGAATCATCACCATCATTCCAACAATAACCAAGACCAAGTGTTGTATCACAACCAACAAAATCATCTCCAGCATCACCTAAATCAGGATCTGACCAGAGACCGATATACATATCATCAATTGTATTACCACCCTTATTAACAATAAGTTCCTTTACAAACATCATATCACCAAAGGCATCTGGTCTATCAAAACCAAAAATTGTTGTCTGAACCTCAATCCCTAGTGGAAGTGTTTGAAATATGGTATGTGCAGTTGCATCTCCATCATTTCTAACAAACCATATTACCTGGTCACCTAGAAACTCTGGATGGTCTGTTCCACCTGGCATAGGTGAATAAACACCATCCCCATCTACATCAACCCAAGGTGCGCCATCAGCAACAGGCCAATTTTGAAAATCATAACTGGCTAATGGATCACCAAGATCTGATTTGTTCACTTTCCAAATCTTGTATGCAGCATCCGAAGAATTTGATCCATAAGGACCTGCAACCATCTCTGGGCCATATTCAGCCGTTGCACATCGTAGGTCGCCACCAACTTTACCAGCGTACCAAACTCCTGAAGCAAATACAGAGTATGAACTGTTTCCCTTTGGCCATTCCATTCCAGAATGTCCACTAATTCTATGACTTACGATCATACCATTATTCTCTAGATCATCTAAAACTCGATTACCATCAAACTGACCAGTAGTCGCAATTACAGATCTAGCAGCACTAGAATTACCAAATGAAGTCGTTGGTTCTTTTGCGTTCAAAACGCTAATAACAACCAAACCAACAGCAATTAAAGCAATCCAATTTTTAACTTTATTAAAATATGTGTTCATAGCTTTATTCTCCTTCTATCGATTACAAGCTTACACTAAGTCCAAATCGCAACATTCTTGGCGATCCATAATGAGATGGGTTCATAAGGCGATCATTGTAAAGCGCAGCAGCATCAGCATCAGGGAATACATTAGACTGACTTTTTAACCATGTCTGCCCTTCTGCAGTTTCTAACCAACCATCTGTGTCTGGCCTACCCGTTGTAGGAATAACATCTCTAACATTTTCGGTATTCAACGCGTTTAACAATAACGCATATACATTAAGTTTTCTACCCGCAACCATAATTCCTTTTTCCAATCGTAAATCTAAATTACTATACCAGGGCATTGAACCCGCATTAATAGCTGACAAAGGTCTATTCCAGCCACGATCAAATATTGTACTAACCATAGCAGAAGGTGTATACGCCTTACCACTTCCAAAACTATATACTGCGTTTACACCTACACCAGCTAATAACCCAGCAGACTCATTAGTCCTATAATCAATCATCACAGAACCAGTATGAGTTTGATCATAATCCAACCTATTAATAATTGTTGGGTAATCTTCACCAATCCATGCAATATTAAAATTTGAAGCTGGATCAGAACCAGTACCACGTGCTTCCATTAAAGTGTAGTTAAAATCTGCTAAGAACCCTTTCAACCTTCTCATTGAAAGATTAAAAGAAAGACCTCTAGTAACTCCAAAGTCACCTGTTCCATAATACGCTAGATTAAACTCAGAACCATTTAACAAAATCTGACGATTAACTAACTGCATATAATCAGATACTTCCTTGTAAAAACCAACTACATCTAATGCAGCAGAAGATCCAATTTGCTGTGTAAAACCAACCTCATATGAAGTTGTTCTCTCAGGCTTCATAGCAGGGTTTGGAGTCGTAACCATATTTCCTTGGCTTACGTTTGCAGATAAACGTGAATCTGAAAGGTAAACATAAGAAAGTGTTGGCTCCTGCCAATATGTTCCGTATTGAGCTCGGAATGCTGTCTTATCTGTTATAGGAAACGACATCCCCAATCTTGGATGAACAGCAGTATGAGCTTCAACATCAGCCCACCCTGTTCTATCAATACGATTATTAGTAGTATTAATATTGTTTAATCCCCCATCATCTGCCTTACCATCACCATCAGCATCAGGTCCCTGCGTATTAGGATTCCATGATTCAAATGATAAACCAGCTTTTACTACAACATCGCTATATTCTATCTGATCTTGCAAATAAAACCTTGTGCTTACAGGATTTCCTGGAGCAGACCCATGACTACTTTCATCGTAATCTTCTGTCTCGTTACCAAAAATATCATAACCAATGTTTGTGGTGTAAGCATTTCGATAGGCACTAAATCTCCAATCTAAAAGATCGGCATCCGTACCAGCGGTTCCATCACCATTATAGTCTCCAACTTCTGCAGCAGTAACCACTCCATCACCATTCCCGCCAGCAAGTTCGCTGTCGACCTTAGATATTTGTTCATATATTTCATACGCCTGACTTATTTGGTATACCCTGAGCTTTGTACTATATGATTCCACACCCGCTTTTAATTCATGCTTACCTAACTTGGTGTTGTAATCTAAACGTAGTCCAAGTTGACTTTCATTTCTAAATCCATAATTCCCACTCTGATAACCATGACCAGTAAAATATACAACATCTTGCACAGACAAGGCCTGTTTCCCATCATCTCTGTGGTAATAATTTGGACTGTTCCATTCAGTGGTTCTTCTACCATAATCCATCCAAGGTGTATCACTAACTTGATAATTAGAATTAATATTGCCATTATAATCAAATCTTTCTGAATTCTTCATGCTCAAAACAGCAGAGATATATGAATCTTCAGATAAAGTCATAGAACCATTCAAGTAATACATACTCATTGAGGATTTATCATTTGCGGCATTGTCCCAATTAAGCAATTGGTTATTGTTCCAATTATCTACGGCATCATAGGTGTAACCTGTCAAACCTAATTTAAGCCTTAAAGCACCAGCCATAAATCCAACATTTGTAGCATATCGTAATCTTTCAGAGCTTGCATTTCTTGATGGGCCCCATACGCGCTTGTAATTAGTTCCAACAACATAGGATGTATCCATTACACTATAAGTACCCGTAGAGTCTGTCATTTCTTTACCATTATCCCTCATCACTTTTTCATAATAAAATACATCTGGGTTCACTTTGGTATGATTTGTATCAGTATACACTGCTGTATTATAATCATCTAATGATTGAAAAGTATGAACATCGGCATAAGGATGAGATCCATAGCTAGGATTAGCGTCTGCTCTTTTTTCTTGCTCTACCATTACATAAAAAGATAAGGCGTCTCCGATTGGACCGCCTACTTCAAAGTTATTCAAAGAATATCCGTAGCTGTAAATTTTATTTGGATCTGTGCTTGCTTGTGTATCACCAAGGTCATTAACAGATTCAAAGCTACCACTAAGCGTTCTACCTCCAGACTTAGTAGTAACATTAATTACACCACCATTTGCTCCTCCATATTCAGCACCAAAACCACCAGCTTCTAATGATATTTCCTCCATTCCAGACTTACTCAATGAACCAGTAGCGTTTCCACCACCCCAATGATCTTTCATCAAAACACCATCAACATAATAAGCGTTGTCAGTGTCTCTTCCACCACGAACGTGGTTATCAACAACGCCAGCTTGTAAACCTACCATAGCATCTACAGACCTAAGAGGTAAGGACTCAATAACATCCTGGTTCACTGTTCTTTTGGTGTTTGTTGCGTCTCTTTTAACCAAAGGCTTTTCAGCAACAACGCGCACTAAATCACCCTCCAGAACTGTTTCAGACATCGTAGCATTTAATACGGTTGTTAAACCATTACTAACAATCACATTATCGAATACCTGTGTTTTAAATCCAATAAATTTAAATGCCACTGACTGATCTCCTACAGGAACATTAATTATAGTATACGCACCGTCTGCATCTACGGTGGCACCTACAGAGGTTCCCTCGACCACTACGTTAGCACCAACCAATCCTACGCCCTTAGCATCAACAACAGTTCCGCTAATCTTCCCTGCGTTTTGACCGATTAATAAATGAGTAAAAATAAAACTAAACAGTGTTAATCTATTTAATACCTTCATCGATTTCCTCCATGAATAGAATATTTACTTAATAAGAGGCGAATTACGGGTGCGCCTACATACACCACTATATTTAATGATTTTTTAATATTTTTTTAATCCCAAGTTTGAACGGTTATATATAATAAAGTAACTAACACTCTACTATTCCGTAAATCAGATGTGAAAATAAGTGAATGATAATTATTTGTCAAGTGATAAATAATTTATGCTTTTTTTTCAAAAACACCTGTTGTTTTATTTTTTATAACCTTGTCCCATTCAAAACAATAACCATTCATTGCTATGTAAACACCATGTGATAATGATTGAACAAATGCTAGTGCTCCACCAAGATTAAATAATCCATCGCTACTCCCAAACTTATATGGTATCATTGCACCAGTAAGCACCATAGTTTTTTTTAAATTTGCTTCTGCCAAATATTTTGCGGTTTTTGTCATGGTATCTGTACCATGAGTAATAACAATTTGATCGCTTTTAATATCTTTGCAATTCTGAACAATAATTTCCCTGTCTTTATCTTGCATATCTAAGCTATCTATAAGCATTAATTCTATTATTTCGACATCTATTTGGGCCCTACCTAAATCTAAAATCTCACGTATATGCGTACCGTTAAAATATAACTCCCCACTTATTTCATTGTACTCCTTATCAAAGGTTCCGCCTGTAACTAAAATTTTTATAACCATAATATGCTCAAATTATATCACATACTTTATTAAAAGATTTTTTTGTAATAGTGGGAACCTTTGCATTATTCGCTGGATAGCCAACAGGTATTAACAAAAAAGCTTTTTCATTTTTTGGTCTTTTAAGAATGGTTTCTAAAAAACCCATTGGAGCTGGTGTATGGGTTAAAGTAGCTAAACCAGAGTTATGTAATGCGGTTAATAAAAATCCAACAGCTATGCCCACAGATTCATTTACATAGTAATTTTTTTTTCTCTTTTTTTTATTAAAGTCATATTGCTTTTTAAAAACAACAATTAAATATGGGGCTTTTTCTAAAAATGGCTTTCGCCAATCAGTCTCAAATTGCTCTAAATCTTTTAACCATTCTTTAGATGCGCGATAATCATAAAACTTCTTTTCTTCCCTTTCAGCGGCATTCCTTATCTGCTTTTTTACTAACGAATCGTGAATAATAACAAAATGCCATGGTTGTTTATTTGCCCCAGATGGAGCACGTGAAGCTACTTTTATTGCATTAATAATTAAATCTACTGAAAATGGTTTATCTGAAAAATCCCTGACAGACCTTCTGGATTTTATGTTATAATAAAAAGATTTTGAACGACTAAGCATTTCTTTTTCTAATAATCGTTTGAATTGTAATTTTTGAAATGCCATAAATTAAATCTCATTGTATTTTATTGATTAAATTTACATAATAAATAGATGCTCTCTTTAGAAATACTAACTCTATCTTTTTTATTAATAACAATTCTACTTTTTTTCTTTCATAAAAATAGAAACTTCTTTCTTGTTTTTCTTTTGTTAACTATCGGCTTTGCTGCTTCACAATATTTTTTAGAAGGTTTTAGGTGGCAATTTTTACCCTGTGTATACCTTTTACCAACGACGTATATTATTCACAGATACCAAACTGAAAAAATTAAATTAATTTTTAAAGTTTTCATTTCCGTCTGGTTTGTATTTGCCATTATCATTCCTTATATAATACCAGTTTTCTCTCTTCCAATACCCAATGGTAAATATACAATAGGGACAGAGACGTTCCACTGGGTTGATTCTTCAAGGCTAGAATGGTTTACAAATGAAAATCCGAATGACTATAGAGAAATCATGGTTCAAATATGGTATCCTGGGATCAATAATTTGAATAAAAAAGTAGAACCGTATATGGATTTTATTAACCTAAGAGCAAAAACTATAGCAGCAGCAGGAGGACTCCCCTCCTTTCTACCAAGCCACCTTAACATGGTTAAAACTAATAGTCATAAAGGCATCACCTGCATTAATGAAAACACTAATCTGCCTGTTATTATTTTCTCACATGGTATAACAGGTTCTCGGCATCTACACCAAGCACTATTTGAACATTTATCAAGTCAAGGCTATGTTGTGGCTGCGCTTGATCATAGCTACGACTGCAACCTTACAGTATTTCCAGATAAACGTATAGCTGACTATAGATCTGAAATAACAGGACACCCAGACAGTATCAATATTCGAAATCAACAAATAAAGACTAGGGGTTTGGATATATCATTTGTTTTAGATCAGCTTGAAAAAATTCAATCTGGTATTATTATATCTAATTTAACAAACAAGCTTAACCTGAAAAACATTGCAATAGGTGGACACTCATACGGTGGGGCAACAGCTATAGTTTCAACTCAAAAAGATAATAGAATTAAAGCATGTTTTATTTTAGATGGTTGGATAAGCCCAGTACCCGATTCTATAATAACAACAGGATTAAAAACTCCTATTTTTTCTATAGGACGACCTCACTGGAAAGACTCAGATTATCCCAATAATTACCACCACCTTAAAGATCTAATATCAAACTCAAAAGACTCTAACTATAATATTGTTATACAAAACACATTACACTTAGACTATACTGATATCCCTTTATATTCACCAATTATCAAACATGTAATGGATGTTGGAAGCTTAGCACCTGAAATATCACAACCATTAATTAATAACTTGATTCTTGATTTTTTAGATTCATACCTTCTTAACAAACCTAAAAAAAACTTGAAAAACAATCTAAACAACAAGTTAGTTTCAAACCTGTAGATGTTAAAACACCCATTAAAAATAACACTCGGAATTATTTTAGTTTTTATAGGAATTATTGGTGGATTAATACCCATTTTTCAAGGTTGGGTTTTTGGTATACCTGGATTAATCATTTTATCTGAATATTTCCCACCTTTAAAAAGATTAGTTGAATGGGCAAAACACAAATATAAAAAAACAAAGAGTCAATAATACCCTTGTCTAATAAAAATATTTAAAATTTTACATTTTCTCTCTTTTGGTTTCAAATACTTTTAATGTAACCTTTCAGGCAATTTTTACCAATTTTATCAAACTAAAACCATATACCTAACCACATAAAGTTTTTTGATGCTAAATCAATCTTCTAATATTAGCGTAATTGTTGGAGCCCAATGGGGTGATGAAGGTAAAGGAAAAATAACTGATTTTTTCGCAGGTGAAGCGGATTATGTAGTACGATTTCATGGTGGAAACAATGCTGGGCATACTGTAATCGTTAATGAAAAAACATACAAACTACACCTTATTCCTTCTGGGGTAGTATATGGTAAACCTACATCTATAATTGGAAACGGTGTCGTTATAGATCCAAAAGCACTGTTAGATGAATTAGACTACATTAAAGAAAAAGGTATTAAACCCAAACTAATGGTTAGCGATCGAGCTCATGTAATTATGCCATACCATATTGCATTTGACAAAGCCCTTTCCAGCCACCAAGGTCAATTAGCTGCAGGAAGTACCGGAAGAGGAATTGCACCAGTATACGCAGATAAAATGTTTCGTAATGGTATCCGCATTATTGATCTATTGGAACCAAATGTCTTTGAAGAAAAACTTAAAAAAGGCTATTCTTTTACTAAAAACATTATACAAAAAGCACTTAATCAAGATTTCAATATAGCTTTCGATCAAATCCTACATGACTATCTTAATTATGGTAAAAAACTTACTCCTTATATATATGACACTTCCATTGAGCTCTACAATGCTCATACAACTGGCAAGTCTATTCTTTTTGAAGGTGCTCAGGGAATCAGCCTTGATGTAGATCATGGAGTATATCCATTTACAACCTCATCAAACACAGCATCTGGACATATTTCTACTGGTACAGGGGTCAGTTTTAGAAACATTAATCGCATCATTGGAGTTGTTAAAGCATATCTAAGCCGTGTTGGAGAGAGTCCATTGCCATCTGAAATACACGGTGAAAATGCTGATTTTTTACGTGAAAAAGGCGGTGAATATGGGACCACAACCGGCAGACCAAGGCGAGTGGGTTGGCTTGATCTAGTGCAAGTTCGTCAAGCAGTTAGAGTAAATGGACTTACAGAAATAGCACTCACAAAGCTCGATGTTTTAAATAACTTTAAACAACTTAAAGTATGTATAGCATACGATATTAATGGGGAGAAAGTTAAAGAAATGCCTGCCAGTCTAACACAATATCGTCAAGCAAAACCAATTTATAAAACACTATCTGGGTGGGAAGACTTACCTGAAAAAATTTGGGAAAAAGACTTTGAATCCTTACCAGACACGCTTAAAAAATATGTGGCTTTCATTGAAAACGAAGTAGGCTGCTCAGTAAAAATTGTTTCCGTTGGCCCTCAGCGCCACGAAACCATTATAAGATAGTGGCGTTCACAAAAGAAACTATTGATTTTTCTGGGTTAGATAATGCTGAGATTAAAACTAAGTTAAACAAATTAAATATTCCTCTTTCGATTGAAGAAGTAAAAAAAATTCAAAATGATATGCTTGGTCGCGCACCATCGCTTGCAGAACTAGTTCTTTTTTCAATTCAAGGCTCTGAACATTGCAGCTACAAAAGTAGCCGAAAACATCTAAAAAAATTTACCACTGAAGGCCCTGATGTCGTTTTAGGTGCCAAAGAAGATGCTGGTATTGTAGCTATCACAGAAGACAAATCAGGGTACCGATGGTGTATAGTTATGAGTCACGAATCACATAACCATCCATCCCAGATTGTACCCTATGAAGGTGCGGCAACGGGAGTCGGTGGAAATGTTAGAGATGTAATGTGTATGGGGGCTGAAGTAATTGCCTGTACAGATTCATTTCGATTCGGTGAAATAAAAAATAATAAAACTAAATGGATTCATGATGGTGTTGTTTCTGGAATAGCAGGATATGGTAACCCATTAGGAATCCCCAATATAGGTGGAGACTTATATTATCATAAAGGGTATAATGAAAATTGTTTAGTAACACTAGTCACACTTGGAATAGTTAGAGAAGATAACATTATTCATTCATATGCACCAAAAAACGCAGATGGATATGACCTTATCCTTATTGGAAAACCGACAGACAATAGTGGCTTTGGTGGTGCTAGTTTTGCATCACTAGAGCTAGAAGAAGAAAAAAAAGAAAAAAACAAAGGAGCGGTTCAAGAGCCAAACGCGTTTCTAGAGAGACACTTACTTAAATCTACTTACGCCCTGTTTGATATTTTAAAAGAGAAAAACATGATCAACAAAGTTGGTTTTAAAGATCTAGGGGCAGGAGGAGTTGCATGCGCAAGTGTTGAACTAGCTGAAACCGCAGGATATGGATCAGAGATCTGGATGGAAAAAATACATATTAGTTTAAAAAACTTACATCCCTCTGTTTATCTATGTAGCGAGACACAGGAACGCTTTATGTGGGTATGTCCTCCAGAGTTAACACACTTGATTGTTAATCATTATAATACAGTTTTTGATCTACCCAATGTAAGCACAGGAGCAAGAGCATCTATTGTTGGAAAAATAAGGGATGATGGAAAATATATTGTTCATAACAACACAGAAGAAATTGTTAATGCCAAAGCATCAGAAGTAACAAAAGGATTTTTATACAACCGCCCATATAAAAAAAGAACTACTAATCACCAAGAACCAGATATTAATCCTAATGTTGATTATGACATAACACTACTCCAACTGCTTTCTCATGAAAATATATCGAGCAGAAAACCAATCTATGAAAAGTACGATAAACAGGTACAAGGACGAACACATATAGAAACTGGTACGGCAGATTCAGGTGTAATGTCACCCTTTAACTCTAAAAAGTATCCAAAAGAAATCAGAGAGATTGGAATAGCTTTGTCTACAGATCACAATCCACGATATGGACTCATAGATCCTTATTGGTGTGGAGTAAACGCTGTTGTTGAATCAATGCGAAATGTTGCTTCTGTTGGCGCAACTCCACATGCAATTACAGATTGTTTATGCTTTGGGAACCCAGAAAAACCACACCAAATGTGGGAATTTGTTGAAGCAGTAAAAGGAATTAATGATGCATGTATAAATATTGGTTTGAAACATTCTCCAAACCACCCTACTCCTATTATAGCTGGAAATGTTAGTTTTTATAATGAATCCAAAAACAATGCTATCCCCCCTAGTCCAATCATAAGTTGCCTAGGAAAAATAAAAAATATTAATAAATCAATTGCAATGAGTTTTAAAAATGAAAAATCAGAAATAATAATGATTGGAAAAAGAAAAAATGAATTAGGGGGCTCTGCTTTTTATAGTTTATATAACCAACTAGGAAAAAACATACCAAAGCCTAGCCTTAAAGAAGTTAAAAACCAAATTTTTGGTATTACAGATTGTATAGATAATGAGTTAATTATTTCATGCCATGATATTTCAGATGGAGGATTAGCAACCACCCTATGTGAAATGACATTTGAAAATTTAATTGGCTGTGAAACAATTATAGATAGCAAAATATCTAACGAGGCAATCTTGTTTTCAGAAACAGGTGGGTTTATCATTGAAACAAAAAAAGAAAATGTGAACTCTATAAAATCAATTTTTAATCAATATGATATTGATATTTATAACATTGGTTATACTGGGGGTAAAAAAATAAAAATAAACAATCTTGTTAATATATCAGTAATAGATGCAAAAAAAAGTTGGGATAACGGCTTGAGAGAAAAATTGTAATATTATAATGATAAATCTTTATGTCTAAAATAGATTATAAAACTGCGGGTGTTGATATTGATGCTGGCAATGAAGCTGTTGATTTAATAAAAAATAAAGTTAAATCGACCTTTACCTCTAACGTTCTCACAGGCCTTGGAAGTTTTGGTTCTTTGTTTAGTTTAAAAGATATTATAAAAAATTATAAAGACCCAGTTATGGTTCAAAGCATTGATGGTGTTGGTACAAAAACTATCATTGCAAGAAAATTAAAAAAATTTGATACAATTGGGATTGATCTTTTGAGCGCATGCGCAAATGATATTTTAGTTATGGGCGCAAAACCGCTTACATTTTTAGACTACATTGCCAATGAAAAACTTCAACCATCTATAGTGGATGAAATTGTTTCTGGAATGGTCAAAGGATGCAACGACACTGGTGTGTCACTTGTTGGAGGAGAAACAGCGGAAATGCCAGACACATATTTAAAAGGAGAACATGATCTTGTAGGGGTTATAACTGGCATTGTTGAAAAAGAAAAAATCATTACTGGTGAAAATATAAATATAGGAGATATAGTTATTGGTTTGCCATCGAGTGGTTTACATACTAATGGATACTCTCTAGCAAGAAAAGTATTTTTTGATATTGGTGGATATAATATTAGAGACACTATCCCAGAACTAAATAAATCTATAGGGCTTACACTTTTAGAACCACACATTAATTATACTAACCATATTTTCTCCTTAATAGATTCAAAAGTTTCTATCAAAGGCATTGCCCATATTACAGGTGGTGGTTTTTTAGAAAATATTCCAAGAATACTACCTAAGGGTTTAGATATAAATATTCAAAAAAAATCCTTCCCAGTTTTGCCTGTTTTTTCTTGTATACAATCAATAGGAGATCTAAATGAAAAAGAAATGTATAGAACCTTTAATATGGGTATAGGAATGGCAATAGTTGTTGATAAAAAATCAGTTTATGATACAAAGCAATTACTAAATAAACATACAACGCCTTATGAAATAGGAGAGGTTGTTTCTGGTGATAAACAGGTAAACCTTTTATGAAACACAAAATTGCAATAATTCAATTTCCAGGTTCTAACACAGAGCGGGAAACAATAATGGCATGTAATCGTGTTGGATTGCAACCTATAGAATTTTTATGGAATAAACCTGCGAAGCTACTATCAGAGTATAGTGGCTATATTATTGTAGGCGGGTTCTCATATGAAGATCGTTCAAGAGCTGGGATTATTGCAGCGCTTGATCCTATTATGAAACAACTTAAAATAGAAGATAAAACAGGCAAACCAATCCTTGGTATTTGCAATGGTGCACAAATTTTAGTAGAAAGTGGACTCGTTCCTGGAAGCGATGATTACAACGTAAACATAGCACTAACAGATAACAAAAGAATAGTAAACAACAATGTTATTGGTGTAGGATATTATAATACATGGGCAAATTTAAAAATGTCTAGTACATCTGATCGTTGTGCGTTCACCAGACATTTACAACCAAATGATTTTATAAATATCCCACTCGCTCATGGAGAAGGAAGGTTTATTATCAAAGACAACCTATTAAACGAAATGATTAAAAACCATCAAGCTGTTTTTCGTTATTGTAATAAAAACGGAAATATTATTGATGAATTCCCAACCAATCCAAATGGCTCTATTTATAATCTCGCAGCTGTGTGTAATCCAAAAGGCAATGTAATGGCAATGATGCCACACCCTGAACGAACAGTGAATGGAGATGTTGTTTTTTCTTCTATGAATGAATATATAAACAACGGAAACCCAACAACCAACCACTCTCTTTCTAAACAGACACTATTAAATGAATATTCTAATTATAATCCAAAAGATAATGTTTCTATATGGAAAATAAGTACAATCATTACAGATAATATTGCATTGTCTGTCGAGCAAACACTTAAAAATTTAGGATGTGATATTGCAATAGAACGACAAATTCATTGGGAAATTGAAACAGAATCAAACACACAAAACATATTAAAAAATATTGATGCTTCAGGCGAATTATATAATTCAAATAAAGAATTCATCAACACAACAAAAAAGAAAACATATGATTTATCTCTATTGGTACGACAAAAGGATGATGTCCATGGTAGAATAAAATATGAATCCCTAACACAACGTTTTAATATTAATGGATTAAAAAAAATCAAACGAGGCACGATCTGGAATGTGTCGCTTAATAGCGGTAATATACAACACGTATTAGATCAAATTTTTAACACAAACATACTACACAACCCACAATCACATGAATGCTATAGAATCAACTAAACATTATAAAAAAAGAATAAAAACAGAAATCAACAATACCCTAACTGAAACAAGTTTTGTTAAAGGAACTAAAAAGACAGGTAAAGTTCGAGACCAATATGAACTAAAAAATAAAATTGCACTAATCACAACAGATAGACAAAGTGCCTTTGATCGTGTTTTAGCATCGATCCCTTTTAAGGGACAGGTCCTTAACCTGACTAGCGCTTGGTGGTTTGAAAAAACAAAACATATCATCCCAAACCACGTGATAGATATTCCAGACCCAAACGTTACTCTAGCAAGAAAATGTGACGTGTTCCCAATAGAATTTGTTGTTAGAGGATATATAACAGGAAGCACAAGTACATCGCTCTGGACAGTCTATAAAAATGGAGATAGAGAATACTGTGGGAACTCCTTACCAGAGGGATTAAAAAAGAATCAAAAACTTAGTGAAAATATGTTAACTCCCACTACAAAAGAGGAGCACCATGATCGTCCTATATCCCCAGATGATATCATTAAAGAAAAATGGATGACTGAAGAAGATTGGAATTATTGCAGTAAAAAAGCGCTCGAATTATTTGCATATGGACAAAAAAAGGCCTTGGAAAATGGAATGATTTTAGTTGATACAAAATATGAAATGGGTAAAGATAGCAACGAAGAGATAGTGTTAATTGATGAAATACACACGCCAGACTCAAGTCGATACTGGATTGCTGATACATATGATGAAAGAATACAAAATAATAAAGAGCCCCAAAATATCGATAAAGAATTTTTACGTTTATGGTTTATAGATAATTGTGATCCTTACAACGACAAAACCCTGCCAGATGCACCATTAGATCTGGTTGCAGAATTATCAAGCAGATATATATATTTATATGAAACTATTACTGGTGGGTTATTCCCTTTTCCAGATAGTGAAAAATCTATACAAAGCAGAATAAATGAAAACCTGGAGGACTTAATATGAAAGCTATATTAATAATGGGATCAACATCAGATGAGCACCACGCTAAAAAAATAACAGATAAATTAGACAGCTATAATATTGCGTGGGAACAGCACGCAGCATCTGCTCATAAGGAGCCACTAAAAGTACTTGAAATTTTAAATGCTAATAAAGATAAAGAAAACATTGTCTATATCACGATTGCTGGTAGATCAAACGCTCTCTCGGGTTTCGTTGCAGCAAATTCAACATTCCCAACAATAGGATGTCCTCCATTCTCTGATAAAGCAGATATGTTAGTTAATATTCATTCTACACTACAAATGCCAAGCAATACACCCGTATTAACGGTAATTGATCCAGGAAACTGTGCCTTAGCAGTAAAGCGAATATTTGGTGTATAACCAACTCAGCGCCCTATCACCATTAGATGGACGCTACAATGATAGTGTAAAAGAACTAAGTACATATTTCTCAGAAGCTGCTATAATGCGCTATCGGGTATACATTGAGATTGAGTATCTCATTGCGCTTAGTTATGAAAAAAAAATTGAAGAGTTTCCCCCCCTAACAAAAGACCAAATCAAAAAACTAAGAACAATATACCAAAAGTTTGATATGTCATCTGCAAAAGAAATAAAAAATATTGAGCTAGAAACCAATCACGATGTAAAAGCTGTTGAGTATTATATTCAACAACAGACTCATCAATCACTTCACCCTTGGATACATTTTGCATTAACATCTGAAGATATTAACAATTTATCCTATTCTTTAATGTGGCAACACGGAATTAAACAAGTATATATGCCGCTACTAAAATCAGTTAATAGCGAAATTAAAAAATTAGCTAAAAAATTTAAAAACTCACCAATGCTAGCACTTACACATGGACAACCTGCCACTCCAACAACATTTGGAAAAGAATTGGCCGTGTTTTATGCTAGAATAAACCGACAAATACTTACATTAAAAAATCACAAACTTTCTGGAAAATTTAGCGGAGCGACAGGAACCTGGTCAGCTCAACTAGCAGCGTACCCTACAGTGAACTGGCCTCGATTTGCTTCACGTTTTATTAAATCTATTGGTTTAAAACCAAATCTAATAACCACCCAAATTGAACCCCACGATTCAATCATTGAAAGTTATCACAACATTGCACATATCAACTCAATAATGAAAGATTTATGTTGTGATCTGTGGTTATATATAAGTCGAGGTATACTTGGACAAAAAAAAATTGCTGGGGAAATCGGATCTTCTACAATGCCTCATAAAATTAATCCCATTCAATTTGAAAACGCAGAGGGTAATATAGGAATTTCAAATGCTATACTAAACCATATGGCAGATAAATTACCCATATCCAGAATGCAAAGAGACCTAACAGACTCAACTACTCTTCGAAACCAAGGCTCTGCCTTAGGCTATTCTTATCTTTCACTAAAAAACATTTTAAAAGGATTAAGTCGTGTTACTATAAACAAAAATAAAATGACAGCAGAGCTGGAAAATCATTGGGAAGTTGTTTCGGAAGCAATACAAACTGTACTAAGAAAATCTGGCCAATCTAAAGCATATGAAAAATTAAAAAAACTTACACAAGGAGAAAAAATAAACCGAAAAGTTATCGCAGACTACATACTACAATTAAATATACCACAAAAAGATAAAGACGCTTTGCTCGCTTTGACACCAGAAACATATACTGGCCTTGCATCTAAAATTTTCGAATTAGTATAATGTGTGGAGTTATAGGTTTATATAATACAAATTCTAATGTCGCAAACGATATCTACGATGGACTAATTCAACTACAACATCGCGGACAAGACGCAGCGGGTATCGCTACCATAGATGAATCAAAAATGCATCTATATAAAAACACTGGCCTAGTTACAGAGGTATTTAAATCAAAAAAGTCTAAAATTAACTTAACAGGAAAATTGGGGATTGGGCATGTTAGGTATCCAACAGCGGGCAGCAATGATGTTAATGACTCTCAACCATTTTACACTGCTAATCCTGTTAATATTACCTTAGCTCATAATGGGACATTAACAAACGCTGATGCTATCCGAGAAAAATTATTAAAAACACACTTCTGCCAATTTAACACAAGTTCTGACTCTGAAGTATTGATGAATTTTTTTGCTTACGAATTATCTAAAACAAATTTTAGAAAACTTACTAAGTCGCATATATTTAAAGCTGTGAAAGCGGTATATGAAGAGTGCTCTGGTGGCTTTTCTATTGTTTCTCTTGTTTCAGGTATTGGCTTAGTTGCATTTAGAGACCCAAATGGTATTCGACCTCTCTCCATAGGGCAAAAAGGAAAATCATTTATGGTGGCATCTGAAAGTAGCGCGTTAGCTGCTTTAGATTTTGATTCTTTGGATGACATCAAGCCAGGTGAAATAATTATAATTGAAGAAAATGGGGATCTAACAAAAAGAAAAATACAGAAAAAAAATGCACACACGCCCTGCTTATTTGAATTTGTATATTTTTCAAGACCAGACTCATCAATAGATAATATATCAGTTCATAAGTCTAGACTCCGAATGGGGGATTTTCTTGGTGAAAAAATTATAAAAGAATATCCAAAACTCAACGTTGATGTTGTAATACCTATCCCAGACACCAGCAGAACATCAGCAATGCAAGTAGCTTATAAACTAGGTGTAAAATATCGAGAAGGTTTTATGAAGAACAGATATATTGGACGAACATTTATTATGCCTGGGCAAAATATGCGACAAAGATCTGTAAAACAAAAATTGAATCCTATTGATATAGAGTTTAAGGGTAAACGAGTTTTATTAATTGATGATTCAATTGTTAGGGGTAACACATCAAAAAATATAATAAAAATGGTTAAAAAATGTGGTGCTAAAAAAGTTTTTTTAGCCTCTGCATCTCCTCCAATTCGTTATCAAAATATCTACGGCATAGATATGCCTGCTACAACAGAACTAATCGGATATAAACGTTCGATAAAAGACATAAAAAAATACATTAAAGCCGATGAATTAATATACCAAAACCTTGAAGATTTAAAACGAGCGGCAACTATTGGAAACCCCAAAATAACAGAATTCGAAGATTCGGTTTTTACAGGAAATTATCGTGTTGGAAAAATCACAAAAGACTTTTTAAAAAACTTAGAAAAGACTCGATCAAGTTTATCAAAATAATAAATAGATATGATATAAAATGAGTGATAAAATTCTTGTCATTGGCTCTGGTGCGAGAGAACACAGTATAGTAAAAGCAATTGAAAGGTCTTCCAGAGAAGTTGATGTGTTTTGTATTGCATCAAATATGAACCCAGGAATTGCTAACCTATGTACAGAATTTATTATTGATGATTTCAACAACCCTAAAGTTGTATCCCGCTACGCTAATGAAAATGATGTTTCCATAGGAGTTATTGGCCCAGAAAACCCTCTTTCTAAAGGAATTGCAGATACTCTTTGGGATACAAAAATAAAAGTGGTTGGTCCTAAAAAACATCTAGCTCAAATTGAAACATCAAAAGCATTTACAAGAAACTTATTAAAAAAATATAAAATACCAGGAGGTCCAAAATACAAAGTATTTAACTCTATTAGTGGCGTGAAAGATTTTTTAAAAGAACTTGGTGAAAATTATGTTGTGAAGTTTGATGGCCTTGCGGGTGGTAAAGGTGTAAAGGTGGCAGGGGATCATCTGTCATCTCACAGTGAAGCCTTAGAGTATTGCAAAGAATTAATAAGTAAAAAACAAGAATTTGTAATTGAGGAAAAATTTATTGGTCAAGAGTTCTCTTTAATGAGTTTTTGTGATGGAGACACTTTAAAACACATGCCAGCAGTTCAAGATCACAAAAGAGCATATGAAAATGATAAAGGGCCAAATACAGGAGGAATGGGAACGTACTCAGACACAGGCCACTCTCTACCATTCCTACAAAAAAAAGACATCGAAGATGCATATAAAATAAATCAGGCAACAGCAGAAGCGCTTAAAAATGAATTCAAAGAAGGATACAAGGGAATACTATACGGTGGATTCATGGCAACAGAAGAAGGTGTAAAACTTATTGAATATAATGCAAGATTTGGTGATCCTGAAGCTATGAATGTTTTATCAATTCTAGAAACCGACTTTATGGATATTTGCGATGGGATTACGATGGGGAAACTTGAAGAATTAGATGTTACATTCAAAAACAAAGCGACAGTTTGCAAATATGCTGTACCAGAAGGATACCCCGACAACCCTGTAAAAGGTGAAATAATTGATGTTTCAAAAATCGAAAATGAAGACCTCCTGTTTTACGCATCAGTTGATATTAAAAATGGAGTTCTTATTGAATCTGGTAGTCGAACAGTCGCAGTTGTAGGTGTTGACGATACTATTGAAAAAGCTGAAAAAATAGCCGAAAAAGAAATATCAAAAATACAGGGCCCTCTTTTCCATAGAAAAGATATCGGAACAAATACACTGATCCAAAAACGAATTAAACACATGGAATCTCTAAGATGATCCGCCTTGGTGTTCTTGGGTCCACAAATGGTACAGACCTCCAGGCGATACTAGATGCGATTGAATTAAAGCAATTAAAATCAAAACTAGCTACAGTTATTTCAAATAACAAAAAAGCCTTTATATTAAAAAGAGCTGAAAAATATAGAATCCCCTCATATTATATTTCTCACAAAAATATAGATCGTGAAACCTTTGACAGAAAAGTAACCGAAATTCTAATAGAGCACAAGGTTGACCTAGTGCTTTTAATTGGATTCATGAGAATTTTGTCAAAATCGTTTTGTCAAGAATGGAGAGGAAAAATCCTAAATGTACACCCCTCCCTCTTACCTAAATATGCAGGTGGGATGGATACAAACGTACATGAGGAAGTATTAAAAAATAAAGACGATGAAACTGGATGCACCATACATTTTGTTACTGACGAAGTAGATGGAGGACCTATTTTTATACAAAAAAAATGTTCTGTTGATCCAAAAGACACCATCAAATCCTTAAAAACAAAAGTTCAAAAACTTGAAGGAGAAGCTTTCTTAGAAGCCATTCCTTTATTTGAAAATAAATATATTTTAAAAAATGAATAAACAAGAAATAATAAAAAAAATACATACCAGATCTACCTCTACAATGGTTGAAAACCTTGGAATAAAAATAATAGATATCGGAGAAAATTTTGTCTCTGGGAAAATGCCTGTAGATGAAAGAACGAAACAGCCTTTTGGCCTTCTTCATGGAGGAGCAAGTGTCGCTCTGGCAGAAACTCTAGGTAGCATCGGTGCTGGTATGAATGTAGATCAATCATCTCAATCTGTTGTGGGAATAGAAATTAATGCAAACCACTTAAAAGCTGTAAAAACAGGATGGGTCTTTGGTAAAGCAACATCAATAAGAGTTGGGAGAAAAATTCAAGTGTGGGAAATAGATATTAAAAATGAAGATGGTGACTTTGTGTGCAAAAGTCGTTTAACCTTAGCCGTAATTGAAAAAAATGATTAAAAACCCAACATTAAATAAAAAACCCGTACAAATAAATAGGGCCCTCTTATCTGTTTTTGATAAAGAAGGCATAGTAGAATTAGCACAACTCCTCGTAAATAAAAATATTGAAATATTATCTACTGGAGGCACAGCAAAAACACTCAGAGAAAATAATGTCCCCGTGGTAGATGTTAGTGACTATACAAATTTTCCTGAAATTATGGACGGCCGAGTTAAAACAATAAACCCTCTTGTCGAAGGAGGAATCTTAGGGCTTCGAGACCAACATGTTACAGATGCAGAAGAAAATAAAATTCAATGGATCGACCTTGTTATCTGTAACCTTTATCCTTTTTCAAAAACTATATCCAGGAAAGATTGCGACCTTGCTCTTGCCCTGGAAAATGTAGATATTGGAGGACCAACCATGATTCGGTCTGCAGCAAAAAATGTGGGTTGGGTTACTGTTTGTGTTGACCCTAAGGATTATTCACTATTAATAGATGAAATTAAAAATAACGAACAAGTTTCTTTTGAAACTAGAAAACATCTTTCATCGAAAGCTTTTGGACATACTGCTCAGTATGATACCTTGATACACAATTTTCTTAAAGAAGAAAGTCTTTCAAACACTTTCTCACTTACATATAAAAAACATTCTGAAATGCGATATGGAGAAAATCCACACCAATCTGCAGCATCCTATAAAATTCCAGAAAATAATGAGCCAAACATATTAAATGCTGTTATTCATCAAGGGAAAAAACTATCTTATAATAATATAATGGACGCTGATGGAGCTCTTGCCTGCGTAAGAGAGTTTAACGAAACAGCGTGTGTTATTGTTAAACACGCCAACCCTTGCGGAGTTGCAATTGGAGACAACCTCCTTGATGTATATAACCGAGCATTTAAAGCAGACTCTTTATCAGCATTTGGTGGAATAATTGCGTTAAACCGTACTTGTACACAAGAAGTAGCAAAAGCCATAACAGAGGTATTTGTAGAAATTGTTCTCGCTCCAAATTTTGAACCTGACGCCTTAGAAACTTTAAAAAAGAAAAAAAACCTTCGTGTATTAGAAGTTGGTGATTTTAATAAACGTAAAAACAAATTAGAGATTAGAAATATAGATGGCGGAATCTTAGTTCAAGATACGGACACAAAGATTTTATCTGTGAGTGATTTTAAAATCGTAACAACCAAACAACCCACAGAAAAAGACATCTCAAACTCTCTTTTCGCCTGGAAAGTGTTAAGACATGCAAAGTCTAATGGAATATTAATTTCAAAAAACAATACAACCATAGGGCTTGGTGCGGGTCAAGTAAGTAGGGTTGATGCCGTACATATGGCACTAAAAAAAGGTGGTGAAAAAGTAAAAGGGGGTGTCCTTGCATCAGATGCATTTTTCCCATTCCGTGATAGCATTGATACAATTAAAAACTCGGGTATAAGCACAATCCTCCAACCAGGTGGATCAATCCGCGATCAAGAAGTTATTGACGCATGCAATGAATATGGTTTTGCTATGATATTTACTAACACCAGATGCTTTAAACATTAGCACGCCCAAATAATTACCTCTCATTAAAATCTAATAAAATTTTCTCCCTAGAGATAAAAAAGATTAATAAACCAAGTTACAAGTCCATTTACATTTTTCATTCCTAACATAATTCTAACAATTGATTAATAATTTTTATCAAATCATAATTGATTAAAAAATGATAAATAAAAATTTTATATGAGTAAAAGCTCACAAATAATAGCATTTAAAGTGTTAAGTATTTTTGGCGCTCTTTACCTATTTCTTGTTGGGATTAAAGGTATGTCCTCTGCCATTAAGCATATGGGTTCTGATGTGGCAGAGTCAATTTTTACAACAACCAGTGATCCTGTAATTGCTCTTTTTATAGGTGTTTTTGCAACTGTTTTATTTCAAAGTTCATCAACAACAACTTCACTAATTGTTGGAATGGTTAGTAGCGGCGCACTTGGTTTAGCAGGGGCCGTACCTATGATTATGGGTGCAAATATTGGCACAACTGTTACCAACACTATTGTTTCCATGGGTCATATAAATCGTGGAAATGAATTTCGTAGAGCTTTTGCTGCTTCAACAGTTCATGATTTTTTTAATGTTTTAGCCGTACTAATTCTTTTCCCTCTTGAAATGGCATTTCATGGGATTCAACGTTCTGCAGAGTGGATATCAAGTTTAATGTTTGGTAAAATACAAGACGTTGAAATATTACAAGCAAAAAGTCCTATAAAAATTGCTATTAAATCAGGTGCAAAATTTGTTGAGAAATTTACATTTGATAATGATATAGTATATCTTGTGTTGAGTGTGTTTATAACCTTTGCTATGTTATATACTTTAGTAAAAATATTACGCAGTTTGGTTTTAAAAAAAGTAGAAGGTTTTTTTGATCAGTATATTTTTAAGACAGCACTTCGAGCTATTGGATTTGGAATCATATTAACTATTATGGTACAAAGTTCTTCAATAACAACATCAGTTGTGGTACCTCTTGCAGGAGCAGGGGTTTTAACATTGCGTCAAATTTTTCCTTTTACTATTGGCGCTAATATTGGCACCACTGTAACGGCATTATTAGCAGCTATTACTGGAACTGTTGCAGCGCTTATAGCTGCAATTAGTCACTTATTGTTCAATATTTTTGGAATAATTATTATTTATTGTAATCCATATTTACGAAGCATACCTCTAAAAGGTGCTGAATTAATTTCTGAATATGCCACAAAAAATAAATTTATTCCCCTTGTTTATTTATTGATTGC
>CETG01081607.1_pt1 | contig 30463 bp, 21 predicted proteins | sample 361471 | NCBI WGS metagenome assembly CETG01 (sample SAMEA2622696, study PRJEB7988) | marine metagenome | isolation source: saline water (ENVO:00002010), including | reverse complement strand
CACCTGTAGATATTGTTCTTAATCCGCTTGGTGTTCCTTCTAGGATGAACTTAGGTCAGATTTATGAAACAGTATTAGGTTGGGCTGGTCAAAAACTAGGAAAGAAATTTTCTACTCCAATTTTTGATGGTGCTAGCCTAGAAGATATCAATAGTCTAACTGATGAAGCTGGAGTTCCTAGAAATGGAAAAACGTATCTATACGATGGTGGAACTGGTGAGAAATTTGATCAGCCTGCTACAGTTGGAATCATTTACATGATTAAGCTTAGTCATATGGTTGACGATAAAATGCACGCTAGATCTATAGGTCCTTATTCTTTAATTACTCAACAGCCACTTGGAGGTAAGGCTCAATTTGGTGGTCAGCGTTTTGGAGAAATGGAAGTATGGGCATTAGAGGCATTTGGAGCATCAAATATTCTTCAAGAGATATTAACTGTTAAATCAGATGATGTTCAAGGAAGAGCAAAAGCTTATGAATGCATAGTTAAAGGTAAAAACCTACCAACTCCAGGTATTCCTGAATCATTTAATGTATTGTTAAATGAACTACAGGGATTAGGATTGAATATTGCACTAGATTAATTAATTAAGTCTCCCTGATAATTCAGGGAGACAAAAGTTGTTTACAACGTTAAAAAAAAACTTATGGCTTTTAGAAAAGATTACAAGGTTAACAGCGATTTTAATAAAATTACAATCAGTTTAGCATCTCCTGAGGTTCTTTTGGAGAGATCTCACGGAGAGGTGCTTAAACCAGAAACTATCAATTACAGGACATACAAACCTGAAAGAGATGGTTTATTTTGTGAGAGAATTTTCGGACCTGTTAAAGATTACGAATGTCATTGTGGAAAATACAAGAGAATTAGATACAAAGGAATAGTATGTGATCGATGTGGTGTAGAGGTTACCGAGAAGAAAGTAAGACGAGAAAGAATGGGGCATATTTCATTAGTTGTTCCTGTTGCTCATATATGGTATTTTAAATCTCTTCCTAATAAAATAGGTTATTTGTTAGGGTTACCAACAAAGAAACTTGATCAAATTATTTATTATGAGAGGTATGTAGTTATTAAACCTGGTACAGCTTTAAATGCTGAAGGTGAACCAGTTAATAAAATGGATTTTCTTACTGAGGAAGAATATTTAGACATATTAGATACACTTCCAAAAGAGAATCAATATTTAGAGGACTCAGACCCAAATAAATTTGTTGCAAAAATGGGTGCTGAAGCATTACATGATTTACTTCAAAATGAAGATTTAGATGCTAAATCCTATCAGCTAAGACATCAGGCACATAACGAAACTTCTCAACAGAGAAAAAATGAGGCATTAAAAAGACTTCAGGTTATTGAAGCTTTTAGAGATGCAAATTCTCGAATTGATAACAAGCCTGAATGGATGATTGTTAAGGTAGTTCCAGTTATTCCTCCGGATTTAAGACCTCTTGTTCCTCTTGATGGTGGAAGGTTTGCAACATCTGACTTAAATGATTTATATAGAAGGGTTATTATACGAAACAACCGTTTAAAAAGACTTATTGAAATAAAAGCTCCTGAAGTAATTTTAAGAAATGAAAAAAGGATGCTTCAAGAATCAGTTGATTCGCTTTTTGATAATTCAAGAAAGTCTAGTGCTGTTAAAACAGATAAAAATAGACCGTTAAAGTCTCTTTCAGATAGCTTAAAAGGAAAGCAAGGTAGATTCAGACAAAATCTACTCGGTAAGCGTGTTGATTATTCTGCTAGATCTGTAATTGTTGTAGGACCAACGTTAAAATTACATGAGTGTGGATTGCCTAAAAATATGGCAGCTGAACTTTTTAAGCCTTTTATCATTCGTAAAATGATTGAAAGAGGCATTGTTAAGACAGTTAAATCTGCTAAGAAAATTGTAGATCGTAAAGAACCAGTTGTATGGGATATTCTTGAGAATGTATTAAAAGGGCACCCGGTTCTTTTAAACAGGGCTCCAACTCTTCACAGACTAGGTATTCAGGCTTTCCAGCCTAAATTAATTGAAGGAAAGGCGATTCAGCTGCATCCACTAGTTTGTACGGCATTTAATGCCGATTTTGATGGCGACCAGATGGCTGTTCATTTACCACTTGGTAACGCTGCTATTTTGGAAGCTCAATTGTTAATGTTAGCTTCTCATAATATTCTTAATCCTGCAAATGGAGCTCCAATTACCGTTCCATCTCAGGATATGGTATTAGGATTATATTACATTACTAAACTTAAAAAGAATACTAAAGAAGATCCTGTAAAAGGAGAGGGTATGACATTTTATTCTTCTGAAGAGGTTAAGATTGCTTACAATGAAGGGAAATTAGACTTACATGCATCTATCAAGGTTAAAATTGATGATGTTGTTGATGGTGAACCTATCAATCACATTGTTGAAACTACTACTGGTAGAGTCATTTTTAATGAGTTGGTGCCTGCAGAAGCTGGATACGTTAATGAAGTATTAACCAAAAAGTCATTAAGAGATATTATCTCAAATATCATTAAAATTTCTGGTGTTCCAAACACCGCTAAGTTCCTTGATGACATTAAAGATTTAGGTTATTACATGGCTTTTAAAGGTGGATTATCTTTCAATTTAGATGATGTTCAAATTCCACCAGAAAAAGATATTTTAATTAATAAGGCTAGAACTCAAGTTGAAGAGGTGAAGATGAATTACAACATGGGTCTAATTACCAATAATGAGCGATACAATCAAATTATTGATATTTGGACACATACCAATTCTAGATTAACTTTTACTCTAATGGAAAAACTTAAAGCTGATAAGCAAGGTTTTAATTCCATTTATATGATGATGGATTCAGGTGCAAGGGGTTCTAAAGAACAAATACGTCAGCTTTCTGGTATGAGAGGTCTGATGGCAAAACCCCAAAAGTCTGGTGCTACTGGAGGTCAAGATATTATTGAAAATCCAATTCTTTCTAACTTTAAGGAAGGGCTTTCTATTTTAGAATATTTTATTTCTACTCACGGTGCACGTAAAGGATTAGCAGATACCGCACTTAAAACTGCCGATGCTGGTTACCTAACAAGAAGATTGGTTGATGTTGCTCAGGATGTTGTTGTAAATTCTGAAGATTGTGGTACTCTTAGAGGATTATTGGTGTCAGCTCTTAAAAAGGATGATGAGATTGTTGAGTCTTTATACGATAGGATTTTAGGTAGAGTCGCATTATTTGATATTGAAAATCCTGAAACTGGCGAGGTAATTGTTCCTGAAGGAGAAGAGATCACTGAAGATCTTGCAAAAGCTATTCATGTTGCAGGAATCGATGAGGTTGAAATTCGATCAGTTCTTACATGTGAACAAACTCGAGGTGTTTGTGCTAAGTGTTACGGTAGAAACCTTTCTACTGGTAAAATGGTTCAAATTGGTGAAGCAGTTGGTGTTATCGCTGCACAGTCTATTGGTGAACCAGGTACTCAGCTTACTCTTAGAACATTCCACGTTGGTGGTACCGCATCTAATATTGCTGATGATGCTGCCTTAAGAGCTAAAAATGATGGTGTTATTGAAATCGAAGGTTTAAATACTGTTGTTAAGAAAAATGAAGAAGGCGAAGAGATTGAAGTTGTTATTGGTAGAGCTGGTGAAATGAGGTTGGTTGATGCTGTTGGAAACGTTATTATGACAAATAATATTCCTTATGGTTCTCAATTCTTTGTTAAAAACAAAAAGAAACTTAAAAAAGGAGATCTTATTTGTAAGTGGGATCCATATAATGCTGTTATTCTTTCTGAGTTAGACGGTGCTGTTCAATTTGAGAATTTGGTTGAAGGAGTAACCTACAGGGAAGAGCAAGATGAGCAAACAGGATTTACTGAAATTGTAATTAAGGAAAATAGAGATAAAAAAATGATTCCTACAATTAATATTGTAGATAAGAAAGGGGAATTATTAAAGTCCTACAATCTTCCTGTAGATGCCCACATTATTGTTAAAGAAGAAGACAATATTGTTGCCGGTCAAATTATTGTTAAAATTCCTAGAAAATCTGGAAAATCAGGCGATATTACAGGTGGTCTTCCTAGAGTTACAGAAATGTTTGAAGCTAGGAATCCATCGAACCCTGCTGTTGTTTCTGAAATTGATGGTGTTGCTTCTTATGGAAAAATAAAAAGAGGTAATAGAGAGGTTATTATTGAAGCTAAGACAGGTGAGATTAAAAAGTACCTAGTTCCTTTATCAAGACATATTCTTGTACAAGAAAATGATTACGTTAAGGCTGGTCATCCTCTTTCTGACGGTGCTACAACACCAGCAGACATCCTTTCAATTAAAGGACCAACTGCTGTTCAAGAGTATATTGTTAATGAAATTCAAGAAGTATATCGTCTTCAAGGGGTGAAAATTAACGATAAGCATTTTGAGGTTATTGTTCGTCAGATGATGCGTAAGGTTGAGGTTGTTGATGCTGGTGATACGAAGTTCCTAGAAAAAAATGCAGTCAATAAGTGGGAGTTTATTAAAGAAAATGATCAGATTTTTGGTAAAAAAGTGGTTACTGATGCTGGTGATTCAACTAACCTTCAGCTTGGACAAATCGTTTCGGCTAGAAAGTTAAGAGATGAAAATTCTTTCTTAAAAAGAAACGATGCTAAACAAGTTGAAGCAAGAGATGCACTAACTGCTACTGCTCACCCATTATTGCAAGGAATAACAAAGGCTTCTTTACATACTGATAGCTTTATTTCTGCTGCTTCTTTCCAAGAAACAACAAAGGTTCTTAATCAAGCGGCAGTTAATGGTAAGGTTGATCATCTTTTAGGACTTAAAGAAAATGTTATTGTTGGTCATAAGATTCCTGCTGGTACTGGTATGAGAGATTATCAAGAAATGATTGTTGGTTCTAAAAGTGATTACGATCGTTTAGTTAACAACAATGATGATGCAGTTGAAGCTGAATCTACCGTTGGAACAATTAATTCTTAATTGCTTTAATTAGCTTAAGTTATGAGTGAGAAAAAAGAAGGCCAACAAGGATTTAATATTGAGCTCTCTGAGGAGGTTGCTGAAGGTACCTATTCAAATTTAGCTATCATACAACATTCATCATCTGAATTTATTTTTGATTTTGTTAGAATAATGCCGGGTGTTCCTAAAGGGAGAGTTAAATCTAGAATAGTGATGACTCCAGAGCATGCTAAGAAGTTAATGCGAGCTTTAAATGATAATATTTCTAAATACGAAAGTAATATTGGAAACATTAGAGAGGATAGTCCTATTAATCCAATACCACTTAATTTTGGTGGGCCAGATACTCAAGCTTAACTTTTTATGCTTTAAAAAAATAAAAGGTTGTTATCATTTCGATAACAACCTTTTTTATTTTTGTTAAAATGAAAAAATCACATTGGATATTTTTTTGCTTTCTTTTTACTTTTAATAATGCTTTTCTTTCTCAAGTTTATTTAGAGATAGATACCACTAATTTTGCTACTTTTCATAATTATGAATCTACTTCTTTAAGTAATGTTAGCTTTGGAAGCGCAGGTAGTATCTTTAGATCATTGGTTTTTTCCAATTCACATAACCTTCTAAGTCAATCGGTTTTTTTAAAAGAAGAAGTTGAAGATTTACCTTCATTTGATGTTAAGACCCCAATAGTAGATACCAAATACATTACAGGGTCAGGTAATGAGCAGTTGTTTTCAGTATTTCATTCACAAAACATAACTCCACTTATTAATTATTCTATTTTATATACCAAGAAAAGTTTCGATGGATATTATCTAAACCAAGGTACAAATCATAATTTTTTTCAATCTAATTTTTCTTTTACTTCAAAAGACAAATGGTATAATGCTAAACTTTTGTATAAGCACCATAGGTATTTTCATTATCAAAACGGTGGTATTATTGATGATTCCTTATTTACTGATGATCAGTATAGTAGTAGAAATAGATTGCTGTTGGATGTTAATTTAGAAAATGCTTTTTCAAGAGATGCACTTAATAAATTAGGTTTGTTTCAAGAGTTTCTTATTTCTTCAAAATTTGATTCTCTAGAAAATAAGGCTACTTCTACAATTGGTTTTGATTTAAGTGTTTCCTCTCAAAAAAGAACTTATTTTGATTCTCTAGTAAATCAATTTTATTTGTATAATCTACTAGATACCGTATCTACAAGAGATTCACTAACAAAAAAACACCTAAATTCATTAGTACAGTATCAAATTCTAAAAGAAATTGATAGTAGTAAAAAATTTTTATTTACTGTTGGGATCGATGGACAGCTTTATACTCATTCTAATTTATCTATTGATACAAATTTTTATAATTCATCTGGTTTTTTTGCTATTAACTTTACTGGAGAAAACCATAAAATAGGTCTTAATGCCAATTATTTTGTAAGTGGATATAGAGTTGGTGATTTTACTATTTCAGCAGATTTTTTTAAAAAGTATAACGATTTTACCCTATCCCTTCAAGCAAAATATTCTTCTATTTCACCTTCCTATGAGCTGATTAATTATTCTGGAAATCATGGTTATTGGAACAATAGTTTTGCCAATCAAAAAGTGTTTTTTTCCAAAGGAAGTTTGATGTATAAAGGATGGAAGATTTTTAGTCAATTTACTGATGTTGAAAATCCTATTTACTTTGATTATTTTGGTGTTCCAAATCAAGAAGATGGTTATTCACAAGTCATCCAAACATCTTTGAGTAAAGAGTTAAGTCTTAGAGCATTCCAATTGAACACATCTTGTTTTTATCAATACCAAGGGGGCTATACTATTTATCAGCTTCCTGAGTGGGTTGGGATTTTTGATTTGTCATATTCTTTTGATGCTTTTAAGTCTGCTCTACAGCTTAATATTGGAATTCAAGGTATGGTCTTTAGCGAATACTATCTAATGAATTACCGACCAGATTTTGGTGTTTTTTATGTTAGTAATGAGAAAAAGCAAGAGAATTATTTATATGCAGATTTTTATCTTAATGCTAAAATTAAAACTGTAAATTTTTTCTTTATTGTTTCACATCTTAATTCTGGATTAATGGGTTATAATTATTTTTCAGCTTTACATTATCCTTCACCAGATCGTTATTTTAAATTAGGTTTACGATGGATGTTTTTAAACTAGTTTTAGCATTATTTCTTAAATTGGGCCTTGATCTATTATTAGTAGTATGAAAAAAATCAATTCGCTAGAGGATTACAAGGAAAAATACCTTGAAAGTGTTCAAGATCCAGAAACTTTTTGGAGCAATATTGCATCAACTTTCAGTTGGCAAAAAAAGTGGAATCAGATTTTAGATTGGAACTTTGAAACTCCTTTAGTTTCTTGGTTTAAAGGTGGTAAATTAAACATTACCGAAAATTGTTTAGATAGACATTTAAAAGATAAAAGCGATAAAACAGCTATTATTTGGGAACCCAATGATCCTTCAGATTCTCCACAATTCATTTCTTATAAAGAACTACACTACAGAGTTGGAGTTGCTGCTCAGATGTTAAAAAATAATGGTGTTTCTAAGGGAGATAGGGTTTGTTTATACATGCCCATGGTTCCAGAATTGGCTATTGCAGTCTTAGCATGTGCTAGAGTTGGTGCTATTCACTCTGTAATTTTTGCTGGATTTAGTGCAAAAGCACTTTCAGATCGAATTATAGACGCTTCGGCTAAGGTCTTGCTTACTGCCGATTATGGGGTTCGTGCTACCAAGAAAATCCCTTTAAAAGAAATTGCTGATCAGGCTTTAGAAAAATGTTCTACCATAGAAAAATGTATCGTTTATAAAAGACTTGATGGAAATGTGAACATGGATGCTGAAAGAGATGTTTGGTGGGATGATGAGATAAGTAAGGTAGATCACCCTTCATCAGCTCAGCAGATGGATGCTGAAGATGAACTTTTTATATTGTATACATCTGGTTCTACGGGAACACCAAAAGGTGTTGTGCATACAACTGGTGGTTACATGGTTTATGCTGAGTATTCATTTAGAAATGTATTTCAATATTCTGATAATGATGTCTATTGGTGTACTGCCGATATTGGATGGATAACAGGACATTCATATATTATTTATGGACCTTTATTAGCTGGTGCTACAACTATTATGTTTGAGGGTGTTCCAACATGGCCAGATGCTGGAAGGTTTTGGGAAGTTGTGGATAAATATCAAGTTAGCTTATTTTATACAGCTCCTACAGCTATAAGAGCACTTCAAGCATATGATTTAGAGTTTGTTAATAAGTATAACTTAAGCTCTTTAAAAGTTTTAGGGAGTGTTGGTGAACCCATTAATGAGGAAGCTTGGAATTGGTATAATGAAAATATAGGAAAAGGGAATTGTCCTATTGTAGATACTTGGTGGCAGACAGAAACAGGTGGGATTATGATTTCACCACTTGCTGGAATTACTCCTTTAAAACCTACCTATGCAACCTTACCATTGCCAGGAATTCAACCCTGCTTGGTGGATACTCAAGGAAATGAAATAGTTGGAAATGACGTAGAAGGAAATTTATGTGTAAAATTCCCCTGGCCCTCAATGCTTAGAACTACATGGGGTGATCATGAACGATGTAAGCAAACCTATTTTTCTACTTATAAAGGCATGTATTTTACCGGAGATGGGTGTAAAAGAGATAAGGATGGTTTTTACAGAATTACTGGAAGAGTAGATGATGTAATGAATATTTCAGGTCACAGAATAGGAACTGCTGAAGTAGAATGTGCCATAAATACCCATGAATCAGTTGTTGAATCTGCAGTAGTTGGTTATCCTCACGATATTAAAGGACAAGGAATCTATGCGTATGTTATTTGTACAGGATTTAACGATGACCAGCAAATGAAAAAAGAGATTATACAGCAAATAGTAGCTGAAATAGGCCCTATTGCTAAACCAGATAAAATTCAGATTGTTTCTGGTCTTCCCAAAACAAGATCAGGTAAAATTATGAGACGAATTTTACGAAAGGTTGCAGAAGGAGATACTTCAAATTTAGGAGACACCTCTACTTTGTTAGATCCCTCAGTTGTTGATGAAATAAAAGCAGGTGCAATCCATTAAAAAAAATAAAATTGAAAAATACCATCCTACCCATATTAGCTTTACTTATTTTTTTATTTATTAAGTGTTCATCTAATGGAGATGATGATTTAATTTTTGCTAGTTCAACAATAAAAGAACTTACAGATCAAGAATATCCCGATAATTGTGATATAGAATCCAGATCTGATTTATGGGATAAGTACAATCATAGCTTATTTCAAGTAGTAAGAAATGATTCGTTGAATTTTACTGTACGTATTCTTCCTGAAAATGAATTTAGTGATACCATTACGTTTAAGAATATTAATTTATTATCGTGGATTCCTACTATCCCAAATCATATTGTTGAGGATCCTTATTTGGTTGATATTGGAATAATTAATGCAGAATGGAATCGTCAGCAGGTAAGATTTAATAAAGGAGAGTTTTATATGAGTTCAAACAATGAAGAATCAACAAAAACAGTCCGAGTTGATTTAGCAAGAAACTGTTTAAATTCTTATGCTTGGGAAGTAATTACTTATACAGAAGATTCTGGAAATATGAAGTCTATGTATCACGGTTGGTTTGATTTTCCAAAAGAGCTATATAGAGAATTGTTTGATGAGGTTAATAATGGAAAGTTGACCTTTGATCAATATAGGGATCATCTAGAGTTATATAAAGACCCTAAAAAGCAGGTAATTAATTTAAGTGTATTAAGAGAAGTAGAAAAGGAAACCGAAGTGTCTTTTTCAGATTTCAGAATGCAATCTTATCCTTTAACTGGAGCTAGAAAGTCTAAATACAAAAATATTGTTTGTCCTGCTAGTCCGATACTTATTAATGATATGCTCAATGATTCAACTACCTATTCTACATTTCAATGGCCAGGCTTTTATGATACATCAGATCCAAGGCCAAGTACTTTGAGTATGCTTGGAATTCCTAAAAAAGTACTAGTCAGGGAAACTATTTCAAAAAATTCAGCTAAGGATAAATGCTATGAATTTGACATTTCTTTTGCTAGAAATACAGATACTAGCTACATAACTAGAATAGTAATTGGTGGAATTCTTCCAACTGATTTACAGCAGATGCCAATTGAAAATTACAATAATGGTATAAAAAAACCTATGGGAATAGGAAACCATGGCTTTTATGAGCATGTAGATTATGCTTCAAGTCATTCATCTGCGGAAAACCCTTATTACGGATTTATTTTAGATGATAATGGGAAATGGGTAGATAGTCATTTTTTTGGTGTTGATGGGCCAATCTTACACTTGGATGAAACTGATGAGGGTTTGTTGCATTTTTGGTTGTTGTCTTTTGAAAGACACGCAATGGTTGCTCATTTAACTTTTCCGCTTAACTAAGATGTTTTAAGGCAAAACCCTATACCATGAACGTTGTCAATAGTTATGGATTCTTCTTCTTTTAGGTGCTTTCTTAGCTTGGTTATAAATACATCTAAACTTCTTCCGTTGAAGTAATTGTCATCACCCCATATTTCTTTTAGAATAATTTCTCGTTTACTTATATTGTTTTTATTTAGACACAATAGTTTAAGTAAATCGCCTTCTTTTTTGGTTAGCTTTTTAGTGTTGTTTCCAATTAGTTGGTAGTTCGTAGAATCAAAAAATGTATTTCCCAAATGAAAACCTTTTGATGTTACTTGATGGGTTCTTTTTAAAACAGCTTTGATTCTAAGCAGAAGTTCTTCAAGATCAAATGGTTTAGTAATGTAATCATCTGCTCCTAAATGAAACCCCGTGCTTTTATCTTTAAGCATTGCTTTAGCAGTGAGAAAAATAATAGGAACATCGCTTACTGTTTTTATTTGTTTTGCAAGATTAAAGCCATCTTTTTTAGGAAGCATAACATCTAGTAAGCACAAGTCAAAAGTATTTTTTTGGAATTCGTTCCACCCCAAAGAGCCATCTGTGCAAAGAGAAACTTTATACCCGTTTAATAATAGGTTATCTTGTATCACATAGCCTAAGTTGCTATCATCTTCAACTAATAGAATTTTTTTCATTTAAGTAATGCTTTTTTAGGCAGCCAAAATATCATTTGTGTACCTTCTTTTTTTTTACTTTTTACATTAATTGTTCCTCCATGTCTTGTCAAAATATGCTTAACGTAAAATAAACCAATTCCAAACCCTTTTACATCATGAACACTACCAGTTGGAATTCTATAAAATTTTTCAAAAATTAATTTACATTCATCCTTTGTCATGCCTTTTCCATTGTCAGAAACTACAACTTCTATACCGTTTTTTTTATTACTTGTAAAAATGGTTATTTGAGGAGTATTGATGCTGTATTTTACAGCGTTATCAATTAGATTAGAAATTACATTTATAAGGTGAGTTTTGTCAATGTTGATAATAGAATCTTTAGCTTTAAAATTTGTTTTTATTATTCCATTTTGGTTGTTAATGATGATTTCAAAACTATTAATGCAGTTTAGAATAATTTGATGAATATCAGAATCTTCTTTTTCAAGAACAAATTCACTTTTATTTAATTGTGCAACCTGAAGTACTTTTTCTACTAGTAACTCGAGTCTTTTGTTTTCTTGTTTAATGATAGATGCATATTCTTTTATTTTCTTAGGATTGTCATCTATACTTTTGTTTAACAATACTTCACTGGAAATGGAAATGGTAGAAATTGGAGTTTTAAATTCATGAGTAATGTTGTTAATAAAGTCATTTTTAATTTCGCTTAGTTTTTTTTGTTTTAGAATTATTGTAATGGAATAAGATAAAATAACCAATACAATAAAAATTACTAGTGTAGATATGATTAGAGATTCGGATATTTCAAGGGACTTAACTTGTTCAATTTCTTTTTTTTCTGGAAAGAACACCCCAAAATAATGACCGTCATGATCCCACTTAAAAGTTGCTGAATTGGTTGCTTTTCCTCTAATTGTAGTCGATGAGCTAAGGTCTACGTATCTGTCAAAGATTATTGAGTCAGCAAAACAATCGTAAATCCCGTATTCAAACTTATGATGGACATTGTATTGATTAAACTGTTCAACAATTAAATTTTCTAAAATGATTGGGTTTAAGGTGTCGTAAAAACTGACTACGAAATAGTTAGGGGTGATTTGTTGGACAGGCTCCAAATAAAGTTCTGTAAGTTCGTCATTTAAGGAGATGAGCTTGTCTCTAACATTTACAAGAGAAAGGGTGACTAGATTTTCAAATTGAGCTTTTTCCAACTCAATATTTTTTTGTTGTATTTCAATTTGTTTTTTTTGAATTAAAATTTCTTTATTTATCCAAAACCCTTGATTTATTAATACCCCTGCAAGTGCAACAGATGCTAGAAAGATGATTAATCGAATGTTTTTATTTTTCATCTTTTTAAAGATACGTAAGAACACATATAAAATAAAAAAAGCCCCGATAAACGAGGCTTTTTAATAGATTGAACGAGATTTTTACATCATTCCCGGCATACCACCTGGCATTCCACCTCCCATTGGCATTGGAGGTTCTTCACTAGGCTCGTCAGCAATAACGCACTCAGTTGTTAGTAACATTGATGCAATAGAGGCAGCATTTTCAAGAGCGCTTCTTGATACTTTGGTAGGGTCAATTACACCAGACTTGAATAGGTTTTCATAGGCTTCAGTTCTAGCATTAAAACCAAAATCATTTTTACCTTCCTTTACTTTCTGTACAATAACAGCTCCTTCACCACCAGCATTAGCAATGATTGTTCTTAAAGGCTCTTCAATTGCTCTAGTAACTATCTTGATACCTGTGTTTTCATCTTCATTAAGCCCACCTTTCTCATCAAGTGCTTCAGCAGCTCTAATGTATCCAATACCTCCACCAGGAATAATACCTTCTTCAACAGCAGCTCTTGTGGCAGCTAAGGCATCATCAACACGGTCTTTTTTCTCTTTCATTTCAACTTCAGTCGCAGCACCAACATATAACACTGCTACACCACCAGCAAGTTTCGCTAGTCTTTCTTGAAGCTTTTCCTTGTCGTAATCAGAAGTAGTTGTTTCAATTTGAGCTTTAATTTGATTGGTTCTTGCAAGAATATCATCTTTATTTCCAGCACCATTAATTACTGTGGTATTGTCTTTGTCGATTTCAATTTTCTCACATGTACCAAGCATATCTATTGTAGTGTTTTCTAATTTAAACCCTCTTTCTTCTGATATCATTGTGCCACCTGTAAGAATAGCAATGTCTTCCAACATCGCTTTTCTTCTGTCACCAAAACCTGGGGCTTTAACAGCTGCAATTTTTAATGAACCTCTGATTTTGTTAACAACAAGTGTAGCAAGTGCTTCGCCATCAACATCTTCAGCAATAATTAAAAGTGGATTTCCAGATTGAGCAACAGGCTCAAGTACCGGAAGTAAATCTTTCATGTTGGAAATCTTCTTGTCGTAAATTAAGATGTGTGGATTTTCCAATTCAGCAATCATTTTATCTGCATTAGTAACAAAATAAGGAGATAAATATCCTCTGTCAAATTGCATACCCTCAACTGTTTTAACTTCAGTTTCAGTTCCTTTAGCTTCTTCAACAGTGATTACTCCATCATTGCCAACCACTTTCATTGCCTCAGCAATAAGAGATCCGATAGCTTCATCATTATTTGCAGAAATGGTAGCAACTTGTTTTATTTTATCGTTATCCGATCCAACTTCTTGAGATAGCTTTTTAAGCTCAGCAACAACTGTAGCTACAGCTTTATCAATACCTCTTTTAAGATCCATTGGGTTTGCTCCTGCGGCAACATTTTTCAGCCCTGCGTTAATAATTGCCTGAGCAAGAACTGTCGCAGTGGTGGTGCCATCACCAGCAATATCATTAGTTTTTGAAGCTACTTCTTTTACCATTTGAGCTCCCATATTTTCAACAGCATCAGCAAGTTCAATTTCTTTAGCTACAGTAACTCCATCTTTAGTTACTTGAGGAGCACCAAATTTTTTATCAATAACAACATTTCTTCCTTTTGGTCCTAATGTTGCTTTAACTGCGTTTGCAAGAGCATCAACACCTTTTTTTAGTCTATCTCTAGCATCAATTTCAAATACAATTTCTTTTGCCATTTTTTTTCTTTTTTTATTATTCTACAATTGCAAAAATGTCACTTTCCCTCATGATAAGGTAGTCGCTTCCATCAATTTTTATTTCAGTTCCGCTATATTGTCCATACAGCACAGTATCTCCAGCTTTCACTGTTAATGGTTCATCTTTTTTCCCATTTCCAGCAGCAATAATTTTACCTCTTTTGGGCTTTTCTTTAGCAGTATCTGGGATAATGATTCCCCCAGCAGTTTTTTCCTCAGCTGCTGCAGGCTCAATAATTACTCTGTCAGCAAGTGGTTTTACATTTATAGACATATTTTATAGTTTAATTTTTTATAACAAATGTTAACGTTTCACACTTGACACATACTGTGCCAACCGAAATAATGCTTTAAATTCAAGTCATTATGTCTTTACATAATAGTCTTAGTTATTGAAATGTCATAATCAAATGACACACTGACACTTAACTTAAAACATTAAGTAGTACTATTTTTCGTTCTGATTTGGTGTAGTGAAAGGAGTTAGTGTAGGGTTTTGCTCTGAAGTAGAAACATTTTCAATATTTGTGCCCTCAATAGCATCTGATCCACCAAAATTAATTGCTGTAATTAAACTTAGTACACCAATTGTACAGGCCAGAATCCAAGTAGCTTTTTCTATAGTTTCTGTAGATTGAGATACCCCACCAAGTTGATTAGCGTTTCCAAATGAAGAATCTAATCCTCCACCTTTTGAATTTTGAACTAGAACAATTAAGATCAATAAAATTGCTGCTAATATGGTTATTATCATTAATACTGCGTCCATCTTTTAATTTTTTACTTGTAATTACTTTTTTCCTGAATAAATCGTATTCGGCTTGCAAAGAAAGTATTTTTTTCTGGAAATTTCAACATCAATTTCTCATATATTTTTATGGCTTTAGGATAGTTGCCTTGTTTGACGTGGATTTCTGCTAATGTTTCAGTAACAAATTCTTCACTATCTATAAGACTTAGCTTAGCACTTTCAATAGGGGAGAAAAATGGAGTTTGCTGTTTTTCTTTTTTTCCTGATATAAAATTTTCTATAAGCTCCTCTTGGTTAAATGGTTGTTTTTTATTGTTTCCTGTTGGACTAAGCCAGCTAGTTAGAGGCATTAAATGATTAGAGAGGTCTATGTTTTCTTTTTCTAATTGAAGTGATTCGGAAGCTGAGTTGGTAGCAACTTCTTTTTGAATACTAAGATTGATTGCAGCTGAAACTATGTTTTTTTCAAGTTCTACCAATTGAGGGTCATCATCTTTAATTACTGGATTGGGGTTTTGAGGGTCAGTATCTTCAGTTATTACGGCCTTTATTTTTTCAATTAATGCAGGTCTATGAATGTATTTGTACAATACTTTTCTGTCGCATAGGCTAAAAGCAGCTTTTTCCAATTGACTGTGGTAGGCAATATCGTTAGATAAATGGTAGACTTTTGCTAGCAAAGCATTTAAGAGTCCAGAAAAGGGGTAATTATTGGCTAAACTTACTAACGATGAGAGCTGCTGATCAGTTATTTTCTCAGGTTGTGTTATTAACTCAGCTATATTTTTCTTAGTTATTCCTACCATTCTCCTCCAAATGCTTTATCAAAAATATCTTGGGTAAGCTGATAGTTCAAATTTTCAATTAAGGATTCTTCAATAGAACTAAAATCTTCCGTTGAGTTGTAATCAACAAATGCAGTTACTTTATGGTTAGAGAGTCCCAAACTATCATTGGTTGTAAAGTATTGGTCAACGTATACAGACATGGTTAACCTATTTTGAGCTGCAGTTTCTGTTCCAGCCTGTATATTTACTGGCGATATTTTATATTCTTTAATAGATCCAGAGAAAACTACATCTCCATTTTCAGCCACTAAGTCAAGTGAGGTCTGGGCTTGCATTAAATCTCTTAAACTTTCAGTAAACAAAGCACTAACAATTGAGCTAGCAAGAGAAGAGTTGTTTTCAAAGAAATCTATTTGAATAGATTTGGCAGGGATTTCTTTTTGATCTCCTTTTCCTGCTGGCTTAAGGCTAAACTGTGGAAGGGCACATCCTGTTACTAAAAGAAAAACTGCTATATGTGAAATAAAAGAGTTCAATTATTTTTGGATATCGTATTCTTTAATTTTTCTGTATAAGGTTCTTTCAGAAATGCCTAGTTCTAAAGCTGCATTTTTTCTTCTTCCGTTATGCTTATTTAACGCTTTTATTATTAATTCCTTTTCTCTTTCTTCAAGAGATAATGATTCTTCAATAACAACATTTTCTTGAATGGCTTCGGGATATTCAAAATTTTCAGTTTCATTTTTTTTTGAAGATATGTCAATATTATCGTAGGAAATATCTTGACTGGGCAATTCGTTGTTATCCATTTCTTTATTCAACTTTGTAATTATAGCCGTCTTTTCATTGTGAGAAAGTGAAGATTCATTTTTCATTAAATGAACAATGGTTTGCTTAACCTCATTGATGTCTTTTTTCATGTCAAAGAGAACTTTGTACAGTAGGTCTCTTTCAGAGAAATCAGAACTGCCTTTTCCACTCTGGTTATTTATTACCATTGGAAGGGTTGATCCTGATCCAGCAGAAGGTAAATATTTAATAAGTGTTGGACTATCAACAAGTCTTTCTTTTTCAATAACAGAAATTTGTTCAGTAATGTTTTTTAACTGTCGAATGTTACCAGGCCACCTGTAAGAATTTAAGGTAGTAACGGCATCTTCTGAAAGTCGAATTCCAGGCATTCTATATTTCTCTCCAAAATCAGCAGCAAATTTTCTAAATAGTAGATAAATGTCTTCTTGCCTCTCTCTCAGTGGAGGAAGAGTAATTGGAACAGTGTTAAGTCTGTAGTATAAATCCTCTCTAAATTTTCCTTTCTCAATTGCTTGTTGAATATTTTCGTTAGTAGCTGCAATAATTCTAACATTTGTTTTTTGAACTTTTGATGATCCAACTCGGATAAATTCTCCAGTTTCAAGTACTCTTAAAAGCCTTACCTGCGTTGTTAAGGGAAGTTCGGCAACTTCATCAAGGAAAATGGTGCCTCCATTAGCTACTTCAAAATAGCCTTTTCTGCTGTCTGTAGCACCTGTAAAAGCTCCTTTTTCATGCCCGAACAATTCCGAATCTATTGTTCCTTCCGGGATGGCTCCACAATTAACAGCTATATATTCACTGTGCTTTCTAGCACTGTAGCTATGAATAATCTGTGGCATATTTTCTTTACCAGTTCCACTTTCACCAGTAATTAAAACAGAAATATCAGTAGGGGCAACTTGTACAGCAACACTAAGTGCTCTGTCTAAAGCAGGGGTGTTACCAATAATTCCAAATCTATGTTTAACGGATTGTAGATTCATTAGTCAATAACTTTTCCAATTAACGTCCCCACGGTACAGCTTTCAATTAAAACATTCACATACTGACCAGGTTGTAAATCTTTTTTAGGAAAAACTACCATAGCGTTTTTAGTTGTTCTTCCACAGAGCATTTCCTTTGATTTTTTAGAGAAACCTTCAATTAAAACTTCGTAAGTTTTACCAATAGACTTCTGATTGCAAGAAAGAGAGTTTTTTTGCTGAATCTTGATTACATCTTGAAGCCTTTGCTTTTTAGTAATTAATGGCACATTGTCTTCATATTTTCGCTGTGCTAATGTTTTGGGTCTTTCTGAATAAAAGAACATATATGCATAGTCAAACTCTGCCCATTGCATTAGTGAAAGAGTTTCCTGATGCTCAAAATCAGTTTCATCGCAAAAGCCAGTTATTATATCTGTAGAAATAGCACAATCGGGTATAATATTTCTTATGGATTTTATTCTATCCATATACCATTCTCTAGTGTAACCTCTATTCATTCTTTTTAATACATCACTGTTTCCAGATTGAACAGGTAAATGAATATAATTACATATGTTTTTGTGTTTTGCCATAGAACGAATGACATCATCAGTCATATCTTTAGGATGAGAAGTAGAAAATCGTATTCTTAATTCAGGAGAAACTTCAGCTACTAGCTCAAGTAATTGTGCAAAATTTGTAGTGGGAATAGTAGCATCTTGAATATCTCCTTTTTTTGAAATATTCCATCTATAACTATCTACATTTTGTCCAAGAAGTGTTACTTCTTTATAGCCTTTATTTACCAAATCTTTTGCTTCAGCTACAATTGATAGTGGGTTTCTACTTCGTTCTCTTCCTCTAGTAAATGGAACTACACAAAAAGAACACATGTTGTCGCATCCCCTCATAATTGAAATAAATGCACTAACTCCGTTGTCTCCGAGTCGAACAGGACTTATATCTGCATAGGTTTCTTCTCTAGAAAGTAGAACGTTTACACTTTTTTGTCCACCCTCTACTTTTTGAATTAAAGATGGAAGGTCTCTGTAGGCATCTGGACCCACAACAAGATCTACTAATTTCTCTTGTTCAAGTAGAGATTCTTTCATTCTTTCAGCCATGCATCCTAAGACTCCAATTAATAGGTTAGGATTTTTCTTTTTAAGCTCATTAAAAGATCTTAATCTGTTTCTTACAGTTAGTTCAGCTTTTTCTCTTATAGAACAAGTGTTCAATAAAATTAAATCTGAGCTAAAGTAATCTCTAGTAGATTCAAAACCTTCTTTAGCTAAAATAGAAGCAACAATTTCACTATCAGAAAAATTCATCTGACAACCGTAACTTTCTAAATATAGTTTTCTTTTAGCTGTAATAGGGGTGTTGACAATGATAGCTTCACCCTGTCTTTTTTCGTCAATAATTTTTTCTCCAGTTAACATAAAACTTCTATGATGAACTGCAAATTTATCACAATTATTGTTTTATGACAAAATGTCATAGTTAATATTCGTTAATAAAATCAAAAAAATTAATTTTCTTATATTATATATAATATAAACTCTAGAGTTGAAAAAGTCTTTGCCAATATGTAAAAGAAATTTTATTTATTTGCATCATTCATTAGTTTGAAAATTCTTTTTGTATGAGTAGTAATCTTGTTATAGTAGAGTCGCCAGCCAAAGCGAAAACAATAGAAAATTACTTGGGTAATGATTATATTGTAAAATCAAGCTTTGGTCAAATTAGAGATTTGCCTTCAAAAGGCATCAATATTGATTTAGAGAATAATTTTAAACCTCTTTACAAGGTCTCTAAGGATAAACAAAAAATTGTTACAGAGCTTAAAGGGTTAGCCAAAAAAGCAGATATTGTATGGTTAGCTACTGATGAGGATCGAGAGGGTGAAGCTATTTCATGGCATCTAAAGGAGGCACTTTCTTTAAAGGATGATAAAACAAAGAGGATTACTTTTAATGAGATTACTAAAAAAGCAATTTTATCTGCTGTTAATAATCCTAGAGAAATCAATAAGGATTTAGTTGACGCTCAACAAGCAAGGAGAATATTAGATCGAATTGTTGGGTTCGAGCTATCCCCTGTACTATGGAGAAAGGTAAAACCTCAGCTTTCAGCTGGAAGAGTGCAGTCCGTTACTGTTCGACTAATTGTTGAAAAAGAGGTTGCTATTAAAGCATTTAGTTCTGTAACTACGTTTAAAGTTTCAGCAATTTTTGATTCTGAGGGAAATAAATTTAAAGCAGATGTTTCTAAATCATTTTCTTCAGAAAAAGAGGCCCATGATTTTTTACACAGCTGTTTAGATGCAGATTTCTTTGTTAAAGATGTTCAACAAAAACCAGCAGAAAAAAGTCCTTCTGCTCCTTTTACTACATCTACATTGCAACAGGAAGCAAGTAGAAAATTAGGATTTAATGTTTCTAAAACAATGTCTGTTGCTCAACGTTTGTATGAGTCGGGTAGAATTACTTACATGAGAACAGATTCAGTAAATTTTTCAGATTTTGCATTGAAAGCTGCTGCTAGCGAGATATCATCACAGTATGGTGAGCAGTTTTGCAATACCAGAAGGTATGCCACTAAAAACAAATCAGCTCAGGAAGCTCATGAAGCGATTCGTCCAACCAATTTTTCTGTTCACTCTGTTGGAGATTCATCTCCTGAGGATAAATTGTATCAGCTAATATGGAAAAGAGCCATTTCATCACAAATGTCTAATGCTAAAATAGAACGCACTAGGGCGACTATTGGAGCAAGTAATTGTAGTGAAGATTTTGTTGCTGTTGGTGAGGTTATAAAGTTTGAAGGGTTTTTAAAAGTTTATTTGGAAGGTAGTGATGACGATAATCAAAAAGAGGATATCGGTGTTTTGCCTCCTTTAAAAACAGGGGAGAATTTATCTACCCATAAGATCAAGGCTCATCAGCGATTTTCTAGACCTCCCGCTCGATACACTGAGGCTTCTTTGGTTAAAAAGTTAGAAGAATTAGGAATTGGTAGACCTTCAACCTATGCACCAACTATTAGAACCATACAGGATAGGGGATATGTTGAAAGAAAGTCTTTAGAAGGGGACTTTCGAGATGTAATTGTTTTAAACATAGAAAATGGTAGTATTGTCAAAAATGTTCTTCAGGAGAAGTATGCTGCAGATAAAGGGAAATTATTTCCTACTACGATAGGAGAGGTGGTAAACGATTTTTTGGTTGAGCACTTTGAAAAAATAATGAATTACAATTTTACGGCAAACATTGAAAAAGAATTGGATATGATTGCTCGTGGAGAGTTGGTATGGACCAATATGCTTGGTGAGTTTTACCAGCCTTTTCATACCAACATTGAGCATACTCTGGAAAACGCTCAAAGAGCAACTGGAGAGAGAGAACTAGGAACTGAACCTGAATCTGGAGAAAAAGTTATTGCCAGACTGGGAAGGTTTGGTCCAATGATTCAAATTGGTGAAGCATCAGAAGACGAGGCTAAAAAACCAAGGTTTGCCAGTTTATCACCTGGACAAAATATTGGTGATATTTCTTTAGAAGAGGCTTTAGAATTATTTAAATATCCTAAAAATCTTGGTCAGTATCTCTCAAAAGATGTTGTTTTGGCTCAAGGTAAATTTGGACCTTACCTTAAGTTTGATGGAATTAATGTTTCTATCCCCAAAGGGTTTTCTCTTGAAGCTGTTAATCTTGACAAGGCCATTGAGTTTATTGAAATCAAGAAAAAAGCGGATGCTCCATTCGATGAGTATGAAGGTTTTCCTGTCACTAAAGGAAAAGGACGTTTTGGTCCTTTTATTAAATGGAATGGTATTTTTATAAATGTTAATAAAAAATACGATTTTGATAATTTATCTCATAATGACGTTGTAGAATTAATTGAAGAAAAAAAACAAAAAGAGAGGGATAAGGTTATACACAATTGGGAACAAGAAGGTATTTCTGTTTTGAAAGCTAAGTGGGGGAGATTTAATATTATTAAAGGAAAACAAAAAATCGAATTACCTAAAACAACAGACGCTGCAGCGCTAACTCTTGATCAGGTCAAAGCGATGCTTTCAGAAAATTCAAAAAAGAAATCTAAGAAAAAATAAATCATGGAATTAGATATTTTTTTTAGTCCTATAGATGATATAAATATAGAAAAAGAGTCTATTTCAGAACATTTTACTTCCTATTTTAAAGATTCTTCTTTTCCTGATTGGGAAAGTGTTGATGTTGTTCTTTTTGGTGTTCGTGAATCCAGAAATTCTTCATTTAATAAAGGTTGTGATAATGGTCAAGGCCGTATTCGAAAAGCCCTATATCAGCTTAATTCAACAACACATTGCAAGGTTGCCGATTTGGGAGATATTATTCAGGGGAATTCCGTTGAGGATACTTACACTGCGGTCTCTGAAGTTGTTAAAGATTTGGTTTCTAAGGGTAAGTTTGTAATAATTTTAGGAGGTAGTCAGGATCTTACCTATGCCAATTATTTAGGTTACGAAAAGTTAGAGCAAACCGTTAATTTGGTTTCAATCGATAATAAAATTGATATTTCAGCAGATGAAAAAACGCACTTTAGTTGCGAAAGTTTTTTGAATAAAATTGTTCTTCATCAGCCCAATTATCTTTTCAATTTTAGTCAGCTTGGTTATCAGGGATATTATGCTAAAAAAAGCCAGCTTAAACTTTTAGAAGATTTGTATTTTGAATACCTGAGATTAGGAGAATTACAAGGGAATATAAGTCTTAGTGAGCCCTATCTTAGGAATGCAGATATATTATCTGTCGATTTAAAAGCTATTCGAAAATCTGAATTTGCATCAGCTAATAACTTAGGTCCAAATGGTTTTTTTGCAAATGAAATTTGTCAGCTAATGAATTATGCTGGAATGAGTGATAAACTCTCTAGTGTAGGTATTTACGAATACAATTCTGAGCTAGATAGTGATGGTTTAGGGGCTGAACTGGTAGCTCAAATGGTATTCTTTTTAATCAAAGGTTATTATCTAAGAAAGGGAGATTATCCATCAGCATTAAAATCTGATAATATTAAATATGTTGTTCATCATGATGAAATTGACCATAATCTAATTTTTTACAAAAGTCCAAAGAGCGACAGGTGGTGGTTAGAGGTACCTTATCCTCCAAGAAATGATTTTAAATTTGAGCGTCACCATTTGGTCCCTTGTAGTTATGAAGATTACCAAAATGCAATGAATGAAAACATTCCAGATATTTGGTGGAAGACCTATAGAAAATTAAATTAGATTTTTTATCTTATATTTACACTTGGAAAAATACATGTAATTTGTATTGTAAATTTAATTAAATTAGCACCTTTCAATACAAATTGGCTTTTCAGGCAATGTGTATTTTGAAAAATTAGATAAATGATTACCTTATGAAGAAAATATTAATAGCCTTAATTCTATTATTTGGAGCTCATAATATAAACGCTCAGCAAGATTATCAATTTACACATTACATGTTTGATAATCTTTCTTTTAATCCAGGATATGCTGGAATTACTCAAAGTATTTGTGGTACGGTCTTATTTAGGCAGCAGTGGGCTGGTTTTGATGGAAGTCCAACGACTGCACTCATTAACGTTCACGCTCCTGTTCAAGCACTAAGAGGAGGTATAGGTTTGTCTTATTTGAACGATCAGCTTGGTTTTGAAAAAAATAACATTGCTCGTTTAAGCTACTCTTATCACATGAGTGTTGGTGTTGGAGAATTGGGTATAGGACTAAGTGCTGGTATTATTCAGAAAAGCTTTGATGCTACTTGGATTACTCCAGATCAAGGAACTGCTTTTGTTCCTGCAGATGATAATTCTATTCCTATAAATAATGCTAGCGGTGTTGTTCCAGATTTTAATTTAGGCCTTTTCTATAAAACCAATCAATTGTTTTTAGGAGTTTCTACTACACATTTAGGTGGTTTTGAGATGGATGATTTAAATGTTAAAAACGTTCATCATTACTGGATTACTGGTGGTTATAATTACGATATTAATCCTGATTGGAGATTAAGACCAAGTTTATTAATTAAGTCTGATGCTGCTTCAACTATTATGGATTTAAATGTTAATGTTTTGTATAAAAGTATGATTTGGGCAGGAGCTACCTACAGATTAGGTGATGCTATTGCGCCAATGATGGGTTACCAACATTCTTTTGATGATGGTGCAACCTTAAGGATTGGTTATTCGTATGGAATTACTACATCTGATTTAGGAAACTACAATAATGGTACACACGATATTATGTTGAATTATTGTTTCAATCTTGACAAGCCCCCCGTTTTACAGAAATCAAAAAATCCGAGGTTTTTATAAAAATAAATGAAACTTTAAAAAATTAGCTTCGTTATAGCAATCGCCATGAGTCAAATACAGTTGTTACAATTAAATTGAATTGGCGCATAAAACTTTTAAAAAAAGGGAGCATGAAAAAGATATTATATTTAATAGCAATAGTTACTCTTTTCACCAGTTGTTCTGAAGGTAGCAGAGGTGAGTTAACAGGTGTTTATGGAAGACAGGTCTGGTATCACCCAGATCCATATGGAATGTTGTACATTCCAGCAGGTAGCTTTAATATGGGACAAAGTGATCAAGATGTTCCTATGGCTCACTATTCTAGAACTAAAACGGTTTCTCAGTCTGCTTTTTACATGGATCAGACCGAAATTTCCAATAACGAGTACAGACAGTTTGTTTTTTGGGTTAGAGATTCCATCGCAAGAAGAATTTTGGGAGCTGAATTCCCTGAAGACTTTATGGTTCCCACTTTTGATGATGAGCTAGAACAACAAGATGAGGATAAGTGGACTTTAAATTGGAACAAACGTTTTAGGTATTTATCTATGAATCCTGATAGGGGTGACAATGAAGAGTATGCTCCACTTCTTGCTAGTATGTATCTTAACCCTAGTGAGCGTTTCTATCAAAGAAAAGAAATAGACACAAGAAAATTAATGTTTGAATATTATTGGGTAGATCTTCAGGAAGCAGCTCGAAAAGGTAGGCCATTAATTAAAAGATTATCTAATGATGAGGCTGAATCAGATGAAGAGCATAGAGCAACACTTAAGAATCCTAATATGCCTTTCCCTGCGGAGCCAGGTCAAAATCAAGGTAGAGATTACGATTTAGGTTACAGGAACTCCAAAGGTCAAAACAATGCCATTAGAGGTCATGAAGATAGATCAAGGTTTATAATCAAGGAAGTTATTAATGTATACCCTGATACTTTATGTTGGATTCATGATTTTACATACAGTAATAATGTTGCTCACACCAATATGTATTTCTGGCATCCTGCATATGATGAGTATCCAGTTGTTGGTGTTACTTGGCAACAAGCCAATGCTTTTAATGTTTGGAGAACTCAATTGTTAAATAGTTATAGAGGTAGAAACTGGCAATCTTATGTTCAAGACTTTAGATTACCAACTGAAACAGAATGGGAATATGCTTCTAGAGGAGGGTTGGATTTAAATCCATATCCATGGGGAGGTCCTTATATAAGAAACTCGAGAGGTTGTTTCTTAGGTAACTTTAAGCCAATGCGTGGAAGATACATGGAAGATGGTGGTTTCCATACTGTGAAAGTAAATTCGTACCATCCTAACGATTATGGATTATACTGTATGTCGGGTAATGTTTCTGAGTGGTGTAGTACTGCTTATGATGAGTCGATTTACGAATACGGACACGATTTGAATACTGAATATACATACAACGCATTGGATCACGATCCTCCATCTATGAAACGAAAAGTTATTCGTGGAGGTTCTTGGAAAGATATTGGCTATTACCTGCAAACTGGAACTCGTTCCTATGAGTATCAAGATACTGCTAAATCATACATTGGATTTAGATGTGTGATGTCATATTTAGGTCGAGGTGGACCAAACAAAGAAGGTGATATATAATATTTCGTATAGCTTTAGCTATATATGTTTAACTTAAATAATAATTTAAAAATTTATAAAAATGAGTGGAGGTAACAGTTTTTTTGAGAGTAAGAAGTTTAAAAATGTAATGAAATACATCTATGGATGGGGAGCATCTATTGTTATTGTTGGTGCATTGTTTAAAATTTTGCACTGGCCTGGTGCTAATATCATGCTTATTGTTGGTTTGTTAACTGAAGCTGCTATATTCTTTGTTTCTGCTTTTGAACCTGTTCATGAAGATTTAGATTGGACCTTAGTTTACCCAGAATTAGCTCTTGGTCATGCCGATGATGATATCCACTCGTTGCCTGAATCAGGCTCGTCTGATGAAACTATTGTAGAACAATTAGACAACATGCTTGCTGAATCTAAAATTGAACCTGAATTAATTGAAAGCTTAGGTGCTGGAATGAGAAACTTAAGTGATTCTGCCAATAAGTTAAACGATATAAGCTCTGCTTCTGAAGCTACTGAAGAATACGTTTCTAACTTAAAAGGTGCGTCTAGCAAGGTTGGAGAATTGAGCAGTGCATATGATGATGCTACTAACTCAATTGCAAGTAAAGCAGGTGAGTTAAGCAATGCTTATGAAACAGCTGCTAATTCAATTGCTGAAATAACCGCGGCAACATCCGGAGCTGATGGTGGATTTGGAGAGCAGTTGAACAAGGTCTCAGGCAATTTATCTGCTTTAAATAATGTATATGAAATGCAGCTTAAAGGTGCTACTGATCACCTTCAAGTTACCGAACAAATGTATTCTGGAATTAACGAATTAATGACTAACCTACATTCATCTTTAGATGATACTAAGAAGTACAAAGACACCATGAGTGAGCTTAGTGCTAACTTATCATCATTAAACACGGTATATGGAAATATGCTTTCTGCAATGAATGTTAACAGATCATAAACTGCCAAGTTGTATTAATTACTCGTTAAATTATTAATCTATAAAAAATTAAACTATGGGAGGCGGAGGTAAAGAGACACCAAGGCAAAAAATGATCGGAATGATGTATTTAGTACTTCTAGCATTATTGGCTATGAATGTATCTAAAGAAATTATTAATGCTTTTGTTATGTTGAACAACAAAATGGACAAAAGTATCACACAAGTTGAAAAAGGGAATAATTCTATTGAGCAAGATTTTCAAAATGCATTAACTACCTTAAATGCTGCTCAAAAGCCCAATCCTAAAGAGATTGAAAGGGTGCAAAAATTAATGGCCAAAAATGCTCAGGCTAGAAAACTAGTTCAAACTGCAGCTAATACTATTGTACAGTTACAAGAGCGAATGCTATTGGAAGCTGCCCAGGGGCCAGGATCTACTAGAGCTGATCTTGCTGGATTAATGGTTTCCGATGGTCATGGTGGAGAGCACCCTTTAGAATACATTAAAAAAGACGATAAAGGGTACTGGCATTTGCAGGATTTATCTCATTATGGAAAAAAAGATGAATACGATACACCTACAAGATTGTTTGTTGGTGATGATCATTCAATGACAACACCTGATGGTCAAGGAGTTTTAGATGCATTTCAAAATTTAAGAGATTCACTTTTAATTCTTGTTTCATCTCACGAAAGTAAGCCAGACAAAGACGGTAAAACTGTGATGTATGGATTCGATCCCTCTTTAATTGAAAGACCTGCTTTTAAATCAACTCCAGAAGAATTTAAAGAATTTGAGGATAAGATTGATGTGCTTTTGGATGAGCAAAAGAAAGCAAAAAAAATTGATAAGGAAGATGTTAAAGTATTAAGAGATATTATTGTTCGACTTACTCTTCCTGAAAAAACACTAAATCATGGCGAAGAGTATCCTTGGTTAGCTGGTATTTTTGATCATGCTCCAATTGTTGGTGCTGCTGCTGCAATGACTTCAATGAGAGGAGACTTTTTGGGAGTTGAAACTATTGTTTCTCAACATTTTGCAAAGGATATTAATGTGGTCCCTTTTGCTTTTAACAAGATTGAGCCATTGGCCTTTTCATCTACAAGTTATATTAATCAAGGAGATTCACTTACTTTAAAGGTTATGATTGCTGCCTATGATTCTTCCAAAACTACCGAACTAAAGTATTGGATGGACGATACTGTTCAGTACAGAACACCTGAGGCAGAAAGAGATACTTCTCAAATGATGCGTTTTACTAAAAAACCAACCGATTTTGGTAAGCAATTGAACATTTCTGGTTCTGTAGGTGATCACCTATTAACAGGTTTAATTGCTGTTGAATCTGCTACTGAAGGTAAAAAGTGGAAACCATTTAAATTCAACTACAGTGTAGGTGCTCCAAATGCAGCCGTTTCTGCTGCAGATTTACAGGTTCTTTACAGAGGTTGGAACAATAAAATTAAAGTTTCTGCTTCTGGTTATAACCCTGAAAGTGTTAAGGTTTCTTGTTCTGGATGTTCAATTTCAAGTGCTCCGGACAAAGATGGTAATTATACGGCCAAAGCTCCTTCAGGAAGGTCTAAGGAAGCGTTTATTACCGTTTCTGCTATTGACGATAACGGTAAATCAGTTGAGCTAGCTCGTGAAAGATTTAGAATTTTCCCTCTACCTAAACCAAGTGTTTATTTTGGTGGGAAATCTGGTGGAAACATGAAGAAGGTGGATGCTGTTCAAATTCCTAAATTAATTGCTCAGCTAGGTGAGAGTCCTCTTGATGTACCTTATGAGGTTGTTGAGTTTGTTATGCTTACAGTTAAAAATGGACAACCCATTCGTTTAAAATCTAAAGGAAATAGATTGACGGCTGCAATGAAAGAGTCCATCAAAAAAACTAACAAAGGGGGTAGCTTAACTTTTACAGGTGTTAAAGTAAAAAGATTACCAAATGGGAAACCGCAACCTTTGGATGCAGGTCTCGTATTAAGACTGATATAATTTTGCAAATTTGTCAATTATGAAAATATATAATAACATATTACTTGTTTTTTTAATGCTTGGATTGGGTGTTAATGCTCAGCTTCCTAGTCATTTAGAGTCCAATGTTTTGGATGGTGTATATGTACAAGAGCACGTTCCTACTAAACGTGTTGTTCAATACACCTATTTAAGAGAAGCAGATGTGATGTGGTCTAAAAGAATATGGAGAATAATTGACTTAAGAGAAAAACAAAATCATCAGCTGTATTACCCGCTTCAACCCATTTCAGATAGAATGGCACTTTGGGATGTTATTAGACAAGGTGTACTAAATGAAGGTTCTATTACTTGCTATGAGCTAGGGTTAGATTTAGATGATCAATTTAGGTATCCTATCAAACCGGCAAATGGAAACATTAATGATCCTGATTACAAGAAAAGATTAATGGAAAAATTTGGTAAGGCAACTTCATTTACCGTGAGAGATGAAGACGGTCTGCCGCTTACGGATGATGAGGGGAATGAAATTAAAAAGGATACTATTGAGCCTTATTTTGCTAAGGATATTATTCGATATGAAATTAAAGAGGATTGGTTTTTCGATAAGCAGCGTTCTGTAATGGATGTCAGAATAATTGGAATCTCGCCTATAGTATATTTTGTTAATCCTGAGTCACAAGAGGTAGAAGGTGCTGAAAACTTATTCTGGTTGTATTTTCCTGAGTGTAGGTATATGTTCCAAAACTACTTTGTGTACAACCCTCACAATGATGCACAGCGTATGAGCTTTGATGACTTTTTCTGGAAAAGAGAATTTTCCAGCTACATTAAAAAGGAAAGTAATGTTTACGATAGACAAGTTTATCCCAACTGGAAAGGGATAGATGCTCTATTGGAGTCTGAAAAAATTAAGGAAAAAATGTTTGATATTGAGCATGATGTTTGGCATTTTTAATCTAATCTAAATTAATTTAGAGCCCTCGAATTTCGAGGGCTTTTTTTATGTTACTACTCAATAATATATCGTTAAATTTTGGTGGCTATGACTTGTATAAAAATGTCACGCTTCAAATAAAGTCAAAAGACAAAATTGGTCTTACTGGAAAAAATGGTGCTGGAAAATCTACTTTAATGAAGTTGATACTAGGAATGGAAAGGCCATCATCTGGTGATATTTCTATTACCAAAGGATTTAAGCTCGGTTATTTGCCTCAAGAGCTAGATTATCATTCTTCAAGCACTATTTTTAATGAATTGGTTAATGCTAATAAGGAAGTAGTGTCTATAACCAATCGGTTGGATGAAATTAATCAGCAGCTTACCACTAGAACAGATTATGAGTCGGATTCATACTTGGCTATTTTGGATGAGCTTTCAGAACTTAATGAGCGGTTAATACAATTAGACGGTGATAATCTAAACAAAGAGGCTGAGATGCTTTTAAAAGGTCTTGGATTTGACCAAAATGAAATTAATTTACCTTACAATGAATTTTCTGGCGGATGGAAAATGCGTGTAGAAATTGCCAAGTTATTAATTCAACGTCCTGATGTACTTCTGCTTGATGAGCCTACAAATCATTTGGATATTGAATCCATTCAGTGGTTGGAAAAATATTTAAAATCATATTCTGGTATTATTTTACTTATTTCTCACGATAGACAATTTTTAGATAACATTACCAATAGAACAGTTGAGATATCAAAGTCTAAATTTTACGATTACAATTGCAATTATTCGAATTATTTAAGGCAAAGAGAGGAAGAGTTGTTGCAACAGATAGCAGCCAAAAAAAATCAGGAAAAATATGTTCAACACACCCAACAGCTAATTAATAAATTTAGGGCAAAGAAAAATAAAGCTTCTTTTGCTCAGTCGTTAATTAAAAAGCTAGATAAGCTTGAAGATATTGAAATAGATTCATTTGAGTCTGGTGGAATGAAATTTACTTTTCCTGAACCTATCCCTTCTGGAAAAGTAGCCTTAACAGTAAATAAATTAGCTAAAAATTACCCAGAAAAGGAAGTGTTAAAAAATATTGATTTTTCCATTTCTAGAGGTGATAAAATCTCCCTGGTTGGTAAAAACGGTACAGGAAAATCTACACTTATAAAATCTATCGTTAAAGATATTTC